>Ga0247841_10002153_pt1 | contig 40500 bp, 43 predicted proteins | sample LaCruzMarch2015__2_FD_192410 | JGI IMG/M metagenome (GOLD analysis project Ga0247841, IMG submission 192410) | Freshwater microbial communities from meromictic Lake La Cruz, Castile-La Mancha, Spain - LaCruzMarch2015_18m | ecosystem: Environmental > Aquatic > Freshwater > Lake | place: Spain...
CCTAACCGCCCGGCACCCACTGGTTGTGAATGATTATAGCAAAATTATCAGGTAAAATAGAATAACTTATGACTTTTCGCCTCATTTCTTGGAATCTGGCCGGCATGCGCGCCGCTATCAAAAAAGGTCTTTTCGATTTTGTTAAAAAAGATAACGCCGATATTTATTGTTTCCAGGAAGTTAAGGCAAAGCCAGACCAGGTACCTCTGCTCGAATGTCCTCCTGATTATCGTCAATTTTGGAATCCCGCCGTTAAAGCCGGTTATTCCGGTGTGGCTACTTTCACTAAAATGGAACCAAAATCTGTCATTGTTGGTGATCGCGACAACGATTGGGACGACGAAGGTCGGGTGATTATTACCAAATTTGACGAATTTACTTTACTTAATGTTTACATTCCCAACGGCCAAAGAGACTTAGGTCGTCTCGATTATAAAATGAAATTTTATGATTATTTTTTGAAATTTATTGACGATTTACGGGACAGAGGAGAGCAGGTAATTTTCTGTGGTGACATTAACACTGCCCATACCGAAATAGATTTAGCTCGGCCAAAAGACAACATCAAAAATACTGGCTTTTTACCGATAGAAAGGGCCTGGATGGATAAATTAGTTGCTCATAATTGGACTGATACTTACCGCCTCATCAACGGTGATAAAGTAGAGTATTCCTGGTGGAGTCAGCGCTCCGGCGCCCGTCCCCGAAACATCGGTTGGCGTATCGATTATTTCTTCATCGATTCAAAATTAAAATCAAAAATTACCGATGCTTTTATTTTAGGAAATGTCACTGGCTCCGACCACTGTCCCATCGGAATTGAAATTAAACTATAAACCTCTTCACCCCTTCTTTCTTTAACCACCGATTATTCTCCCGCCAGTTTTTATCATATTTACTCAATTGTTCCCAAAAGGCCTTCGAGTGATTTTTAACCGTCAAGTGGGTTAATTCGTGTAGTACTACATGTTCAAATTTATCAATTGGAAATAAAATTATTTGCCAATTGAAATTTAAACTACCGCTATGTGAACACGATCCAAACCGGGAACTTTGATTTTTGACACTGACTTTTACATAATTTAAATCATAATTTTTGGCCAGTCTTTTTACATTTTCTTTGATTAATTTCAAAGCCATAGTCCTCATTTTTTTATCAATAATTTGCTTGATTTTATTTTTCTCTGAATAATTAACAAATATTTTTTTATCCATAATTACCAGTGAATCTCTCAAACTCTTTTTTGTTTCCACCTCGTAACTTTCTCCCAAGATTTCAATTTTTTTAATTTTACTCAATGTTTTTTTTCGCCCGATTTTTTCATTCTGTTTCAAGATCCATTCACTGTTATCATTTAAAAATTTTTTTATTAATAACTTTGGTGTTAACCAAGCCGTACTAATTTCAATTTTATTTTTTTCCTTTAATCGCAATCGAAGTGACCTTATCGCCTTCCTTTTAATTTCTACCTCAAACTCCTTGTCTCCAATCCTAATTTTTTCCATAGATGATAATATATTATCAGGGATGATATATATTGCTGCTGATCACCGGGGCTTCCGGCTTAAAGAAGAACTTAAAAAGTGGCTCGAAACAGAACTTTATGAATTTCGGGATTTGGGAGCCGCCGAATACGATCGTGATGACGATTATCCTCAGATTGCTTTTAAATTAGGGGAAACTGTTGTCAAAGACCAAGGTCGTGGCATTCTCGTTTGTGGTTCTGGGGCGGGTGCTTCTATTTCTGCCAATAAAGTTTCCGGAGTCCGTGCTGGTCTTTGCACTTCCGTCAAACAAGCTACTGCCGCCAAAAACGATGACAATATTAATGTTCTCTGCCTTAGCTCTGATTGGGTTAGTTTAGAGGATAATCAAAAAATCGTCGAAACTTTTCTTAAAACTCTTTTTTCCTCCGAAGAACGTCATCTTCGCCGGATTAATCAAATTAAAGACTATGAAACTAAAAAGTGTTAGTGAAATTTTACCCAAAACTAAGGTTGTTTTACGTCTAGATCTCGATCTGCCTTTTTCTGATAATACTATTTTGGATAATTCCCGTTTACTTAAATCTCTTTCCACTATCAAACTTTTACTCGACAAAAATTGTAAGATCATTATTCTTGGCCATCGTGGTCGCCCCACTGCTGTCGACGAATTACTTTCCCTTCGTCCGGTTTATGTAGAGTTAATGTCCCTTTTAGAACCCAATAGTGAAAATTTCATTAACAGTATTTTTCTCCCGGAAATTAATCTTGATCAAATTGATCAGGCTCTGGCTACCAATCAAATCGTCTTTCTGGAAAATCTTCGTTTCTGGCCTGGTGAGGAAAGTAATAATCCGGAATTTTTAGCCCCCCTCTCTACTCTTTGTCAGGCTTATGTCAACGATGCTTTTGCGGTGGCCCACCGTTCTCATGCTTCGATTACTCTTTGGCAAAAATTACCTGCTTTTTATGGCCTCAGTTTCCTTGACGAATATTCTCATTTGGAAACTTTAAGCAACCCTTCTCGGCCCCTCACTTTAGTTTTAGGTGGAGCCAAAGAAGACAAATTAAAACATCTCGATAAATTAATTCCCCTTTGTGACCATATTTTAATCGGTGGCAAATTGCCCCAACTTTTAACTCTTCAAAACCCCAAAATTATTCCTGCCACTTTAATCCCTGAAGGTTTTGATATTGATGCTCAATCGATCACTAAATTTACTGAAATAATAAATAGTTCAAAAACAATTATTTGGGCTGGAGCTATGGGTTTATATGAAGATCCAAAATATCAAAACGGTACTGAAAAAATTGCCACTACTGTTGCTGCGGCTACCGCCTACAAAGTCATTGCCGGTGGTGACACCTCTGCCTCTGTGGTTAAATTAAATCTTAAAAATAAATTTGATTTTATCTGTTCCGGTGGTGGCGTCCTTTTAGAATTTCTAGTCAACCACAACTTGCCGGCCTGGACTTAATTAAGAGTGATAAAATCCAAACATGAAGTTGTTTATTTGGGATTTTCATGGGGTTCTGGAGAAAGGAAATAGAGATGCTGTTTTAGAAATAACTAACCTTGCCTTAGAAAAAAACGGATTCCCTTCCGTGTTGTTGGCTGAAGATAACAACAAATGGTATGGTGAAAAATGGTTTCAATATTTTGAACACCTGTTACCCAAAGAGAGTCATCAAGTTCACTTAAAGGTACAATCAACCTGTATAGAAATTCAGAAAGAAAGACCGGATATTCTTGACAAACATATTAAGATAAATGACTATGTTTCCGAAGTCTTAGAAGCCATTTCTCAGAAACATCAACAAATTTTAATTTCAAATTGCCATCAGGAGGCGCTTTACAACTTTATTTTCCTTACTAAAATTAATAAATATTTTGGCAAAAATAATACTTTCTCTACTAATTCTCATTTATTACCTAGGCCACTTTCTAAAAGAGAAATATTTACAAACTACGTAAAAAAATCCCCAAAATTTGACGAGTTTATTACTATTGGTGATTCGCCAAGCGATATGGAAATAATTGAAAAAGAGCCAGGTAGGCGTTATTTATATTCTCATCCGGGTCAAAAATTTCGAGAGTGTAAGTCAGACTTCAAAATCCAGGATCTACGAGAAATCTTAAAAGAAATTTGATTTGTTGTATCATTAATTATGGTAAATAAAAAATTGAAAATCGGTATCAATGGTTTTGGTCGCATCGGCACAGTTGCCCTTCGCGCCATTTTAATGGAAAAGTATGACGTTGAAGTCGCGGCCATTAACACCAAAAGTGAATTAGACATGGAGACCTTTGCTTATCAATTTAAATACGATTCTGTTTATGGTCGATACCCGGGAAAAATTTCTTTTTCTGAGCCGGAAAAAGGCGGTGAAATCGGTCGTTTAATCATCAACGATCTTTCTATTCCTTTTCTAATTGAAAACGACCCTTCCCGAATTCCTTGGAAAAATTATGGTGTCGATGTCGTTTTGGAATGCACTGGCGCCTTTACTGATAGTAAAGCCGCTCTTCACCTCAAAGCTGGTGCCAAAAAAGTTATTATTTCTGCCCCTGCCAAAGATTCTAAAATTCCTGTCTATATTTTAGGAGTTAATGAAGGCGGTTATCATGGTGAAACTGTAATTTCCAATGGTTCCTGTACTACCAATTGCGTCGCTCCGATTGTCAAACTCATCGACCAAAAAATTGGTTTTCAGGAAGGGATTTTAACTACTGTTCACGCCTACACTACCAATCAAAATCTTGTCGATGGTGGTGGCAAAGATCCCCGTCGGGCCCGTGCCGCCGCCATCAATATTGTCCCAACAAGTACCGGTGCCGCCGAAGCTGTTATTGCCGCTTATCCCGAGGCTCGTGGTCGCTTTGCCGGTACCGCTATCCGGGTTCCTGTCATTTGTGGCTCTTATTCCGATTTAACTTTTAAATTAGTCCGCTCCACCACTATCGAAGAAGTCAATGCTATTTTTGAAGACGCCTCTTGTCAGACTTCTTTAGTCGGTAAACTAAAAATTTCCTATGAACCACTAGTTTCTTCCGATATTATCGGCAACAATGCTTCCTGCCTTATTGATACCCGCATGACCAAAATTGTCAACGATGACATGATTTCTATTGGTGCTTGGTATGACAATGAGTATGGTTACAGTTGTCGTCTGGTAGAAATGGCTCTCTATATATGGAAATAATTCCTACTACCAATCCTCAGGTTGATTTCGCTGAATTCGAAACCCGCCTTGATAAAATAAAATTTTTATCTTCATGGATTCAAATCGATGTTACTGATGGGATTTTAGTTAAACCACCCTCTTTTCCTCTTGAACTCTTAAGCCGTTCCGATTCCAATTTAGAAAACAATCTTTTTGATATTCACTTAATGGTCAAGGAACCGCTTAATTGGATTAAAAAATGCGTTTTTGTCCAAGCCTCGAGAATTATTGGTCAAGTAGAAATGATGTCTGACCGTGAAGCGTTTGTTACTGAAGCTAAAAATAATGGATTAGAAGTTGGTTTAGCTTTTGATTCCGACACTCCACTTGATTTAAATATCCCTGAAGAAACCGACCTAATTTTATTAATGGGCCGACATATGGGTTTTAACTCTTTACCTCTCAGCGAAAAAATATCTGATCGCATAAAATATTTTAAAGATAAAGGTTTTAAGGTGGCTCTTGATGGGGGAGTCACCCCGGATAACTTTTCTCAAATAAAAACCTCTGGAATTGATATTATCTATGCAGGTCAATATTTTTTAAATTTAGTCCATGAAAAAACTTTCTAAACGCCCTCTCCATGTGGCTTTTTTCGGTGACGGTACCGCTAAAAAAAGCGATTCTTATTTTGTTGATGCTTACGATACTGCCCAGCTTTTGGTCGAAAATAAATGTACCATTGTCAATGGCGGCGGTCCCGGTATTATGTTAGCCGCCACCCTCGGAGCCAAGTCAGTTCACGGTCGGGCTGAAGTTGTCGTCATCAATAAAAAATCTCAACCCTCAAAACATTTTGAAGGCCAGGATCCTGACAATATTTCTCAGGCCAATCGTATTTTTACCCTCAAAACTTACCAGGGTCGCCTCAATAAATTGATTAAATTAGCCCATGCTTACGTTATTTTCTACGGAGGTACCGGCACTTTAGCCGAAATGGCTTTTGTTTGGAGCGAGGCCAAATTTGCTTACCCCCGTCAAAAACCCCTTATTTTCTTTGGCAAAAAATGGCGAAAAATTATCGACACTATAAATAAAGAAATGAATTTAGAAAAACTGGAACAACGCGTTTGCTATTTTGTTGATAAACCGGAACAAGTTGTAGAAATTCTCAAAACTTACTCCAGACTTTATTCCAAATAATCCTGCAATTTCTTTCTTCTACTCGGATGCCTCAATTTTCTCAAAGCCTTAGCCTCAATTTGTCGAATTCTTTCCCTGGTGACATTAAATATTTTTCCCACTTCTTCCAAGGTTTTTGGTGTTTCCCCCATCAATCCAAATCTCAAAGACAATACCTTTGCCTCTCTTTCATCCAGGCTTTCCAACACTTCTTCAATCGATTCCCTTAGTAATTCTTTTGAGGTTTCTTCGTAAGGACTAGGTTGAGTTGTATCTTCAATAAAATCACCTAAAAATGAATCTTCATCATCACCCACTGGCGTGGCCAATGAGGTTGTATCTTGGGAAATCCGATAAATCTCCTCCACTTTTTCCACAGTTATTCCCACTTCTCCGGCAATTTCTTCAATCAATGGTTCTCTCCCTAATCTTTGAGTCAGGGCTCTGGTTGCTTTATAAACTTTATTGATCGTTTCCACCATATGCACTGGGATTCTGATAGTTTTTGCCTGATCGGCAATAGCCCTGGTGATTGCCTGTCTGATCCACCAGGTAGCATAAGTCGAAAATTTAAAACCCCGTCTCCAGTCAAATTTTTCCACTGCTCTCATCAGACCTTGATTACCTTCTTGGACCAAATCCAAAAAAGTCAATCCGCGCCCAATATATTTTTTAGCAATTGAAACTACCAATCTCAAATTAGCGTTAATTAAATCTGCTCTGGCTTGGTCTGACCCTTTTTCTATGGCCTTGGCCAACTCCACTTCTTTTTCAAAATTAATTAAATCAATTTTTCCAATTTCCTTCAGGTACATTCGCACCGAGTCCATGCTATTTTTTTGTGATAAAAGTGCCAGAAGATCGGCACTACTCAATTTACCTTTTTCCGAATCGATTATTTCTCGGGATTCAACTTTATCAAAAACATCAATCCCTTTATCAAATAAATAGTCAAATAGCTGGTCAATTTGTTCAATAAATTTTTCCGGTTCCGGAATCAGGGCTAAAATCTCATCGTTGGTTAGATAACGTAGTTTTTTGGCTTGAGCAACTAATTTGGTTTTTATTTGGGAAATATTTATTGTTGCTGCCATAGCTTTATATTCTATCAAAAAAGTCCTTTTAGGACTTAGCTCTTTGCAATATTGCCAATTTAGTCAATATTTGAGCGTATTGGGCCTCTACTTCGGCGATTTTTTCTTCGTCTTCTGAGCCTTCAAGATTAGCAATTATACCACTTAATGCTTTTAGCCTGTCTTTTAGTTCCATTTCTTCCATCTGTTTGATTATTTTCCCCCTTTCTTTTTTTCTTTCCTGACTACTATTTTGTTCCTCAAAAGCCTTTAAATATAAAGTGTTAAAGGTTTCTTTTAATTCTGCTTCTAATTTTTTTACTACTTTTTCGGCATCAAACTTTTTATATTTCCTTATTACCTCCACAATTTTTTTATACCTCAAGGTTTGCCACTCCAGTTTTTTAATCGCCATTTTTGGCTTTTTCATTCTCAGGATTAAAGTCAACAATCTTTCCTCTAATCTTTCCCGAAGGTCCCCCCTCTCCACTTCTCCTTTTTCTTCTTTCCGAGTCGGGATCACCCCATTTTCTGTTTTAAGATATTTTTTAAATTCTTCCGCCACACTTTCCTCATCAGAGTTTATGGCTGCGGCTACTTTTCTCAAGTAATCAGATCTGATTACTAAATTATTGATTTTTGCCAAAAACGGCAAAATAGTCATTAGCACCATTTTTTTACCCCTAGGACTTTCCACCCCATAACTTTTTATGCTTGACGCCAAAATGAAATCCCAAATCGTTTGCGCCTCTTTTAATTTCTTTTTAAAAAATTCCAAATTATCCTTTATGGCCTCATCGGGATCCTTATATTTCCCTTCAAGGTCTAGCACCTTGATTTCAAAATCCATTTTATCAGCCAGCTCAATACTTCTAATTGATGCCTTATTTCCGGCAAAATCGGAATCCAATCCCAAAATTAAAGTTTCGGCATATCTTCTGATTAACTGTAATTGTTCTTCGGTCAAAGCTGTCCCTTTTATGGCCACTACATTTTCAATTCCTGCTTGATAAGGGCTAATCATATCCAGTTCTCCCTCAACAATTATCGCCAGATTTTCCTTTTTAATGCTTTCTTTAGCCAAATTCAAACCGTAAAACATTTGGCTTTTATGATAAATCTCAGTCTCTGGGGAATTAATATATTTTGCCAAATTTGAATTGGTGTTACCCGGCAATATTCTTCCCGAAAACCCTACCACCCGATCCCGAAAATCAATCTGAGGGAAAATTAATCTCTCTTGAAAACGGTCATAAGTTTGGTTTCGGTTATATTGACTTTTACCAAAGCTGCCCGTAGCGATTAATTCTTCCAATTGATAATTCTTTTTAAGTAAATAATTGACAATTAATCGGCTATCTTTTGGAGCGTAACCTATCAAAAATTTCTTGATTATTTCCTTATTTATTCCTCTTTTATTTACATAATCCAGGGCCACTTTTCCCGATTCATGGCTAGTCAAAATGTAATTATAAAATTTGGCTGCCTCTTTGTTAATTTCATATAATCTTTTTTTCTTTGATTCTTCGCCGCTTATTTTTCCGGAGCGTATCAATTTTATTCCGGCCATTTTTGCCAAATCTTCCAGCGCATCTTTAAAATCAATTCTATTGTATTCTTCCATAAAACTGAACACATCTCCCGCCTTACCACAACCGAAACATTTATAGATTTGTAACTCGTTTGAGACAATAAAAGAAGGTGTTTTTTCTTGATGAAAAGGACAACAGGCCACATAATGCCGCCCCCTTTTTTTTAACGGCACAAATTTATTGATTACTTCCACAATATCCAGTTTCTTTTTTATTTCTTCTACCTGATTCTCCACTGGCCTATTCTACCATCTAGCTTCCAAAGAGAGTCTCAATGGTCCCGGTTAACTAAAAACTCTGGCAAATATTCCAAATAACTTCTGGCAGGATTACATTTCAAAAAACCCAATTCCTTACTAAAATAATCTTTGGCCTCTGATGCATACTTTCTCATTAAATTTTGGGCATAATCAAAACTTCCGTATTCTTCCATTTTTTCTATCACCCAATTTACTTCTGCTTCACTTTTTTCCTCTCTCTTTTTTTGCATGATCTTTTCCAATATTACTTTATTATTTTCTTTTGCCGTTCTCATCAGATGGGCCAACATTATCGTTCTTTTTCCCTCCAAAATATCATTTCCTTTTTGTTTTTTTAAACCTTTAAAATCAGAAGTTAAGTCCAAAAGATCATCTTTAATCTGAAAACAATATCCGGTCAATTTTCCAAATTGGTAAATTTTTTCTAATTGTTCTTCGCTGGCTCCGGCAATAATCGCTCCTTCTCTCATTGGTCCGGCCACGGTGTAATAACCGGTTTTGCTCTCCAAAATTAGCAAGACGTCATCATCAGACAGATTTTGTTTATTTTCCTGAGTCCATTTTATTTCAATAGTTTGTCCCAAAACCGTTCGCTTTAAAATCTTAGTGAATTCTTCCATAATTAAAAATGTTTTTTCCGTTCCTAGGATTTTTCTATTATTTAAAAGAATTTCCCACATCAATACCTGCAGGGCATCACCGGCGTTTATCGCCAATTCTTTGGTATATTTTCGGTGTAAAGTCATTTCTCCCCGACGCTCCATTGAATCATCTTCAACATCATCGTGAATCAAAATCCATTCTTCTGAAATTTGTTGGGCTGCCGCCGTATTAATCAGCAAATCCTTAGGTGCTCCCATGGCTTCGCCGCTCAGTATCACTAGGCAGGGTCGGAAATATTTTCCCATTCTTTTCGGATAAACATCAACTATCTCTTGATGAAAATCCATTAAACTTTGATATTTACTTGCCGGCCGACAAAAATCATCGTACTTGTTTATTAATGCCAAACTTTTTTCCACCTCACTCCACACTAATTCCCGGTTTTTTAAAAGTATCTCTACAAAATCTTGATGCTCCATATTTCTTTAGTCGGGATTAATCGCCAAATCCTCCACTTTTTTTGCTTGGCCTCCGGCTCTGATTAATATTTTGTCGAAAGTATAAGGTGACAAAATATAAAGTACTTCAAAACAAGCTACTGACAGTTCAAAAGCACAGGGGATTTGATTGGTTATTAAAAACGCTCCTGCTCCCAAAATTACTGCATTTTTAAAACTCCCCTTCATTTTTTCTTTAAACACTCCTTCCATTGTTTTTTCGTCTACCCCCCTTGTCCTGGCAATTTCCATGTCGATCCGGTGCCTAGTGTAGCCGGCATGCATCGTTGTCAGAAAAGTTCCAATTGCCGTTATGGTATTCATGGTAGTATTTTGACGAGTCAAATCTGCTACCAATATCCAACTGGCAAATTGAACCGGAAAATGTCGTAGTAAAATTATCGATAAAATCAAAATTGATCCGCTAAAACCACCGCTTTGTAACATTAAATGGTTGTAATTGATTCTGGCACCCAACAATTTTTTATTACCAGACAAAAAAATTTTAAAGACTCTCCACAATAGTTTGGTTGCCGCGAAAAACAAGGAAATCCCCAACCATATAAATAGAATTGTCTTCCAATCCAGGCTTATGGTCTCGGTGATTTTAAAAAACGGAAAATTAAAATTTGTTCCCAAAAGGGGATATTCGGGGTAGGGCACCCAGTGATATAGCAAAGCCGGATTCAATTTTTGGGTATAAAAATCGATTAAGAAAATTCTTCCCGCCGATAAAAAAGCAATTGCATTAACCACAAAATTAAAAATATAAAACACTATTGAGATATCACCCTTCCTTACTTTTTCTGTAAATACTAAATAAGCATCATCATTACTAGTCTCTTCTATCCCTTCTTCAAAGTCTTTAAAAGATTGCGACAAGCGCATCCCAATGAAATGCAGTGGTAAAAAGGCAATATTTTGACCCAGACCAATTAACAACACTGACAGCCAAACTTGTCCTGTTAAATAATAGAGACTAAAAAAAGCACTAGCATATAATCGAAAGCTTCCTCCTCTAAAAAACCAAATAGCTATCCACACCAAAAAAATCACCAACAATGTAGTGGCTATCGGCATCCATCGATGGCTATTATCTATTTTTCTGATATCTCTTCCTATTGATGTCACGCTGTTGGAATTATAGCAACTTTGACCTATACTTTTATAATGCCTGAAACTAAGGAAAGAAATATTGAGACCCAAGTAAAAATTGTCGATATTGGTCCGGAAAATATCAACAAAGAGCCCATTCCTCGGGAAATAAAAACTTGGATGGAAAAAGTAGAACAGGCTTCTGCTTCCCAACCTCAAGCGGTTGATGACGCTAGTGGTCAGCCACTTTTAGCTCCCTCTACCCCCCAGGATCCGAAAATTATCCTACCAATCACCCAAAGTACTTTTGTCGCCGGTTTCAAAAAATCTTTTGAAGAAGCTGGCCGCTGGCTCTCGGTTTTCTTATTCCGATTCATTAAAATAAAGAAAGGCAATGTTATTTTTAAAAACAATGATACCCACTAATTTTTTTGACACCCTAATTTCTAGTTTTTGGTTCCTCTTAGCCTTGTTGGCCGTTTTCCTTCTCCTTTATTTTTTGGGCTATGCTTTGATTTTGTGGTATCGTTGGCGTGATCGTGAAAAAAAATCTTTAGAACTAGTCACTCTCTTGGTCGCTGTCCCTCAGGACAACGAAGTCAAAATTGATGCCATGGAGCCAATTGTTGGCGCTATTAGTAGTTTTTATAAATCAGCCCGTTTCAAATTTCTCCAAACTTTTATTTCCCAACCGAGCTTGTCTTTGGAAATTATTGGCAACAATCAGGATATTCGTTTTTATATCTGTTTACCCGAAAAATATCGCGATTTAATTGAAAAACAAATTTATAGTGTTTATGCCGGTGCCAACATTCAGGCTGTTGACGAACCCAATATTTTTTCTGAAAACGGTAAGGTTGAATCAGCTTGGTTGGGTCTTAAAAAGTTTTCTTTTTATCCCCTCAAAACTTACAAAGAAATTCCCACTGACACTCTTTCTGCCTTTACTTCGGTTCTTTCCAAGCTTAGTCCCGAAGAAACTGTGGCCATTCAATTAGTCCTTTCTCCCACTGATAGTACCTGGGCCAAATCCGGCAAAAGTTTCATTAGCGGTACCAAAAAATCAGAATCGAACCCCGAAAAAGCCAATTACAAAGTTGATGCCCATCAATTAGAGGCGGTGGAAACTAAATGTAACAAAACCGGTTTCGAAGTCGCCATCAGAATTGTAGCTGTGGCTCCCACCAAAGAAGTTGCCAAAATAAATTTATCTAATCTCAAGGCCTGTTTTGGCCAATTAGAATCTCCTTGGAATAAATTATCTACTCGAAAAACTTACCTTAAAGCCCAATTTATTGATGATTTTGTTTATAAATATCCGGTCATTTTTTGGTGGAAAAATAAAACCATTCTTTCCACTGATGAAATTGCTTCTATTTTCCATCTTCCCAACAAATCAGTGGAAACCCCCAATATTTTTTGGTTAAAATCTAAAAAAGCTCCCGTCCCCCCCGATGCTCCTCAAGAGGGGATGTATATCGGTGATAATCTCTACCGTGGTGTCACTAAAAAGTTTTGTATTACTCCCACTGATCGTCAACGTCATTTTTATATTGTCGGACAAACTGGTGTCGGTAAATCTTGGCTCTTAGCGGATATGGCTCTTCAGGATATCAAGGCCGGCCGTGGGGTTTGTTTTATTGATCCCCACGATACCTATGAAAGTATTCTTGAAAGAATTCCCCCTGAGCGAATTGAAGATGTCATTTATTTTGATCCTTCCCAAACTGAACGTCCCATGGGTTTTAATGTCATGGAATGTGACCGTGAAGATCAAAAGGATTTTGTCACCTCTTCCATTATTAATTTAATGTATAAACTTTACGATCCTTATAAAACCGGTATTGTCGGTCCCCGTTTTGAACATGCTATCCGCAACATTATGATGACGGTTATGACTGAAAAAGGCGCTACTTTTATCGAAATTGTCCGCTGTCTCACCGATCCCTCTTATGTTCAGTATTTAATGCCAAAATTAACCGATCCTATGGTTAAAAGATATTGGACTGATCAAATCGCCAACACCAACGATTTTCATAAATCCGAGGTTTTGGATTACATCGTTTCCAAATTTGGCCGCTTCATTACCAATACTATGATGCGCAATATTATTGGCCAGGGCACCTCGGCTTTTAACTTCCGCGAAGCTATGGACAATGGCAAAATTTTAATTATCAATTTAGCCAAGGGTTCTATTGGTGAAGAAAATTCCGCCTTCTTGGGTCTGGTGTTAATTCCCAAAATTCTCATTGCTGCCATGAGTCGTCAGGATGTGCCCGAAGAAAAACGTCGTGATTTTCATCTCTATGTCGACGAATTTCAAAACTTTGCCACCCAGGATTTTGCCGTCATTCTTTCCGAGGCCCGTAAATATCATTTAAATTTAACCGTGGCCAACCAGTTTATTTCCCAAATGGACGATGAAGTTAAAAACGCTGTTTTTGGTAACGTTGGCTCAATTTGTTCCTTCCGGGTTGGTATTTCTGATGCCGGTTTTCTGGTTCGTCAATTTCAACCGGAATTCAATGAACACGATCTCTTAAATCTTGGCACCGGTGAAGTTTATTTAAAAACTATGATCAACGGTATTCCCAAATCACCATTTTCTCTCAAAGTTGCTGCTGTTGAAAAGAAAAAACCCGGCAACCCTAAAATGGCCGAGATGATTAAAAAGTTATCCAGTTTAAAATACGGTCGCCCCAGAGCTATTGTTGAAGCTGAAATTGCCAAAAGAGCGAGACTTTAAAGTTCTTTTAACTTAATCCCTCTTGACTCTTCTTTCGTATCGATCAATTCCAAATATTTTTCAGTAGTGGAAATTCTTTTGTGACCCACCACTTGTGACACCACATCTAGAGGTACCCCGGCTTTAAGTTGGAACACAATAAAGGTATTTCTCAAATCATTTACTTTAATTCCCTTAATATCGGCTTTATTAAAATATCTATTTAACAAACTTCTGATGTTTCTGGCCAATAATACTCGGCCGGTTTTAGTAATAAAGACATTTTTGTTTTTGCTTTCGCCCCTAACCTCATCTAAATATCTTTTCAAAGCTGTTTTAGCTGAATTATTGAGCGGCACTTCTCTTTGGGAGTGACTTTCATAACTTTCCACTATCATGGCGTTGTCTTTAATATCTTCGATTTTAAAATTTTCTATTTCTTTGATTCTCAATCCAGCCTGAAGCATTAGTTCCACAATGGCGGTGGCTCGAATGTCATTTCTGCAGGCATCGCGTAATGATCTATATTCAATCGGTTTTAAGATCTTAGGAATATCATTCTCGTATTTAGGATGCTTAACTTCACCCGAAGGATCTAGGCTAATTTTTCCTTCATCTTTCAAAAAAGAAAAGAAATTTTTAATCGAATTTATTTTTCTGGAAACAGATTTGGCAGTATAACCGTTCTCGGTTAGATCTTTTTTAAATTCTTCAATCTCTTTGGCTTGAACTGTTTCTACACTGGTAATTTGTTTTTTGCCCAAAAAAGTTACCAACTGATTAATATCGCCTTTGTAGGCTACAATAGTATTAATCGATTTCCCCTTCTTACTAAGGGTATCGGTGAACAAATTTAAAGCGTCATTTAAAGCTAAATTAGGCATAATTTCTTTATAAATATGTCTTATAGTACCATATACTAGGTCATTCATCAAGCTATGCTTAAAAAATATCTTTATCGACTTATTTTCATTGTTGTTATTATTTCTGCCCTCCTGGGTGTTTATAAACAACTTAATCTACTTTTAAACGCCCAACAACAGATTTATAGCCTAGAACAAAAAGTTTCCGACTTGGTTAAAAGAAACGAAGCTTTGAAAAAATCCCTAAATCGCTAGACATTTACTCGACTTATCTGTTGTGCTAGAATCCAACAGCTCTTAAACAACATGCGGGGTAGTGTACGGCTGCACGTGAGGCTCATAATCTCACAGGCTGGGTTCAACTCCCAGCCCCGCAACCAACAAAGAGGTCGTCATTAATTTGACGGCTTTTTTGTTTCTTAAAACAGGCATTATTGGTATAATTCCTCTAGCTTATGGCAGGCTTGCCTTGCCAAAGCTTTAGCATTGGCAGGGTAGCTCAGTTGGTTAGAGCACGGCATTCATAACGCCGGGGTCGCGGGTTCAAGTCCCGCCTCTGCTACTTTATTTCTGGGTGCATAGCTCAGTTGGTTAGAGCGCCGATCTTATAAGTCGGAAGTCCTAGGTTCGAGTCCTAGTGCACCTACAATTTAGTTTCAAAATTATTGACTTCTCTGTCATATTAATTGAGATTCAACTAGAATGGCAGAAAAAATAAGTCCGATTTCCGATGATCTAAAAACAATCACCACAATAGGTCTTAAAGGCAACGAAATAAATCTTTTTGTTCCCCTAACACCAAGGGGGCAAGAAATAATCAAAGAAATGTCTGAAGCAGGCGAAATTGACACTTCACACAGTTTTGGTGATATCAGAAATAATTTAGACAAAAAGTAGTCTTGTTTTTACCCTATTTTTAGTATAAAATCACCTGTTCCAATTTAAGGAACAATATGACCCAAGAAAAAAACGAACCTGGTGGGGTAGACCCTCTAAGTTCATTTCAAAATTCTAAGTTTTCCCAATATGAATCTAACACTAATAGGTCAAATTTTGGGGTACTTTGCGGTTGGCTTTATCGAAATGTTTTTGGCCACCCAAAGAACCTACTGGATTTCAAAAGGCCGATCACGCGCTGCGGCCCTCTTAGTGTTTTTTGAGAATTTCCTCGCTATCTACGTTATTTATCAAATCGCTAACAACCTCCACGCCAACATTCCAGTTTTAATCGCCTATGCCCTCGGTAACGCCATCGGTACTTACATCAATCTCGAAAAAGTTCCGTTTTAAGTAGGGTTAAAGTTAATCTCTTCTATTTTTTGACCTTCAATGCAAATTAATACTCCCGTATCGGGGAAATCTCTAAGCTTAGTTTCGTCAAAGTTTTTTCCCAATAAAATATTTTTTAAACCGGCCACAACTGCACCATGGGTACAAATAACCACTGTCTTATAATTTTTTTGATTTAAATCGTTCAAAAAACTTTCTATTCGTTTATTAAATTCTTCAAAAGATCCTTTATCAAACTCATTTAGTCTGGACTCATTGTCAAAATATAACCCCGAAATTTCGGTCATTACTTTAACTGATTGCTGGCACCTGACATACTCCGATGAAACATTATAATCGGACGGAATATTTTTTAGATAAACCGCTAATTTTTCTAAAACGGGAATTGATTCTGGCAATATTTCAATTGGAAAATTATCTTCGGGATAGGGCACGTGATTTTTTGAGTTAAACGTTTGCCCATGCCTGAAGATATAATATTTAGTCATTTTAGATAGCCGTTTATTTTGCCAAAACAATTAAGGTTGCACCGGCAAAAACTATAACAGAACCGATAATTTTTTTTAACAAGTCTGAAGTATTTTTCAGTAAAATCATTTCCAATATAAAAACTGAGAAAATTGAAGCGTTGGAAATAAAACTTATTTTTCCCAATTCTCCACCAAATTTGTAGGCATTAAACAGACAAACCTGAAAAAGATAGAATAAAAATGCTGCCCCAAACATTGATTTAATCGCGACCTTATTAATCAATTTGCTTTCTTTGATAATTAGCTTTGGTTTAAAAACTAAACTGAAAAATGCTACTAAGAAACAAATAATTGCTTGATAAACCAACGGGTTCATTGAGCCAACCAGGTCTTTGTCTAAACTATAAGAAATCCCGTAGAGGATTCCACCACTAAGGGCATAAATATTGTACTTATCCAGTTTCTGATTTTTAGTGTAATTAACCACAATAATAGCCACCAAAATTAGTCCACTACCAATGAATTTGAGCAAAGCCGTACTTTCACCAAAAAATAAAATTCCGGCAATTGTTGTGACTATTGAAGTTACTGAACAAAGGATTACCGACAGGGCCACGCTATTGCCCTTATAACTTTGGTAATAAAGAGACCCGGCCATAAAATAACAAAGACCATTGATTAAAAATTTTAAAATTATTGATGTGGTCAGGACAAAATCAGCTGGCAATTTAAATCCAAAAACCAAACAGGTTATCAATGCCATTATGGAAATTGACAACCACAGATAAAAATTATTTGTGATGGCAGAAATATTAATCTTGTTGGTTAAAGTAACCTTTTGGGCAATATCGGCCAACGCCACAGCCAAGACAGAAAGTATTGTTAAGATTAGCCAAATTGGCATATTTATTTAATTCCCATCGCCATTAACACTTCACTTAGAGTTTTTTGAGCTTCGGTTTGAGCTCTCTTACTGCCTTCTTCAATAATTTGCTTGATTAGTTCGTCATTCCCTTCAAATTGAGCTCTTTTTTCCCTAATCGGTGTTAAAAATTTATTAATTGCTAAAGCCAATTTAGTTTTAACCTCCACATCACCCACTTGTCCTTTAATGTATCTATCCTTAAGATCAGCCACTTCTTCCTTATTATCATTAAAAGCGTCATGATAAATAAACACTGGGTTACCTTCCGCATGTCCCGGATCAGTTGGTTTAATCCTAGTTGGATCCGTATACATTCCTTTCACTTTTTTATTTACCGTTTCTTCATCATCCGATAAATAAATACAGTTACCCACACTTTTACTCATTTTCGCTTGGCCATCAGTTCCGATTAACGAACCGACATCACCTATTAAAGCCTTAGGTTCCGGAAAAATTTCACCAAATGTTTTATTAAAGTCCCGGGCCACCTCTCGGGTAACTTCCACATGGCTTTCTTGATCTTTACCTACTGGCACTAAATCCGCTTTGACCATCAAAATATCTGCCGCCTGTAAAACTGGATAGTTTAAAAGACCCAACGATGGTTGTTCAATATTTAAATCATGCATCACATCTTTAAGTGTTGGCACTCTTAAAGCTCGGGGTACGGTCACCAAATTGGAAAAAATTAATGATAAATAAGCTACTTCAGGAACCCGGGACTGTTGATAAATGGTGCACTTTTGTGGATCAATACCCACCGAAAGATAATCAAGAACCAGTCCCTTGACCTTGTCGTTAATAGTCGAAGTTTTTTCCTTAGTAATAGCGGTTGTTAAGGTATGAAGATCAGCCATAATGAAAAAACAATCATATTGGTCTTGAAGAGCCACTCGATTTTTTAGAGTCCCTACATAATGACCTAAATGTAATGGCCCTGTCGGTCGATCTCCGGTTAATATTCTTTTTTTATTTGTATCCATATATTTATATTGAAATTTTAACATTTAAACGGGGTAGGAGATTTTGATAGACGTTTTCCACATCTTTGTCTCCTCTTCCTGACAAATTAATAACCACTATCTTATCTTTTGGCAAAGATCTCGCCAGCCTCATTCCATAGGCTATGGCATGGGCTGATTCCAAAGCCGGAATAATACCCTCAATTCTTGTCAACTGTTGAAAAGCTTCTGTTGCTTCCATATCGCTGGCTGTTTCATTTTGCAGTCGGCCAATTGATTTTAAATAACAATGCTCCGGACCTACTCCGGGATAATCAAGGCCGGACGCTGCCGAATAACTTTCCTTTACTTGACCATTTTTATCTTGGAGCAATAGACATTTAAAACCATGAATAACACCTATTTTCCCCTTTAATAATGATAAACCGTGGCGTTCAGTTTTTACTCCCATTCCCGCCGGTTCTACTCCAATCATTTTGACTGAAGTGTCATCAATAAAGTCATAAAAAAGTCCGATAGCATTAGAACCGCCACCAATACAAGCCACTAAATAATCCGGTAGTCGTTTTTCTATCTTTTTTATTTGTTTTTTGGTTTCTTCCCCAATTATTTTTTGAAAGTTTCGCACCATCATTGGGTAGGGGTGTGGTCCCACTGCCGATCCCAATAAATAAAAAGCTCCTATATCTTGCGCATAAGCGTTTAAAGCTTCATCCACCGCGTCTTTAAGAGTTCCTTGACCCGAAGTTACTTTAATTACTTTGGCCCCCAGCAATTTTATTTTATAAACATTTATTTTTTGATTAACCATGTCTCGTGCTCCCATATAAATGTCACACTTCATTCCCAACAGTGCCGCCACCGTTGCTGTTGCCACCCCGTGTTGACCAGCCCCGGTTTCTGCAATTAATTTAGTTTTTCCCATTCTTTTAGCCAATAAAGCTTGACCTATGGCATTATTAATCTTATGTGCCCCGGTATGATTTAAATCTTCTCGTTTAAGATAGATTTTGGCTCCACCACAAAATTTAGTTAGATTTTTGGCAAAATATAGGGGACTTGGCCTATTGGCATAGTTAACATAATAAAAATGAAGTTCCTTCAAAAACTCCGGCTCTGCCGAAATTTTAAGATAACTTTTTTCAAGTTCTGTTAAAACTTTTTCTAATTGTGGTGGTACAAACCGTCCACCGAATTCTCCAAAATAACCTTTTTTATTTGGTAAATTATATTTTTGTTTCATGAAATTAAAGTAAATAATATAAATAGGGGATTTTGCAGGATCGAAGAGCTTCGAACTCTTATCACAAGTTTTGGAGACGAGTATTTTACCAATTAAACTACGTTCCTAAACAAAAATCTCCCGAAAAACCGGGAGATTTAATATTTTAGAAAAATAGTTCTATGCCCTTAAAACATCTCCCGATTGGGCTTCAATGCTTCGCCACCAGAGAGATAATTTTATTAATGACATCTTGGGTCAAATATATCACTTTTTAGTCTCCTGTCAATCTGTTATACTACCCCTGTCCTTAGTTGTGGCGAAGTCGGTTAACCAAGGCGCCAAACTATAACAATAAAATGAAAAAAGAAAATCCCAAAATTTCCGCCGCAATTAGAACTGTCACTGGACGTAAAGTTAAACACCTTCGTCATACCGGTCAAATTCCCGCCACTATCTATGGCCACAAATTTGAATCTATTTCTGTTCAATTCCCCGGTCTGGAACTTAACAAAGTTTTTAATCAAGTCGGTGAATCGTCCTTGGTAGAAATCATTATTGCCAACGACAATTATCCCGTTATTTTTAAAAACCCTCAATTCCATCCTATTACCGGCGAATTAATTCATCTTGATTGCTACAAAGTTAACCTCAAAGAAAAAATTACTACTACCGTTCCTGTGGAACTTATCGGTGAATCTTTGGCTGTTAAAAACGGTAACACTCTGATGCATGTCTTAAGTGAAGTTGAAATTGAAGCTCTTCCCTCTGATTTACCTGAAAAAATCGAAGTTGATATTTCTTCTTTGGTTGAAATTGACAATAAAATAATTGTTTCCGAACTTAACATTGATCGGAGTAAAGTCGAAATCAAGAATACTCCTGAACAAGTTGTGGTTATTATCGAAGCTCCTCGGATCGAAGAAGAACCGGTAGTTGTTGCCACTGAAGAAGAAGCCACTCCAGCCGACGTTCCTGCTACCGCTCAAAAAACCGAAGAGGAAAAAGCCGCTAAGGCAGCTGAGGAAGCAGCAGAGAAGTCCGATAAGTAAAGTAAATACTGCTGATATCTTCTCTAATTGGATCTAATTTATAGGCACTCTCAATGGCTTTATAAGCCTCATCTTTTTTATCAAGCCGGTAAAGTAATACTGCTATTTCCATCCAATCATCAGCATTTTTCTGATTTTTAATGGTTAATTCGTTTAATCTTTTTTTTAATTCCTCAGTCTTATTTTTTTTTATAAAACTTTCAATATCTTCAGTTTTTAATTTTCCCTCAATCAATTTCGCTTTTTCCCATTCGCCCTTATTAGCCAATAAATACCACTTTTTCAGATTTTGATAATATTTTTCTCCTCTCGATATTGGCCAAATCTTTCCCACATTAATTACCATTATCCAAAGCAATAAACTTATCAGTACCGTTTCTCTCATAATCTTCTCAATTTTAGCATTTAGAACCACTAAAAAATGCTAAAATACCCAGAATGTTTATTCTGGATATTTCCAAAAATTATAATCAGGTTCTTCGTCGGGTGGCCGCCTCTATTTCTGCCGGTAATTTGGTTATTTTTCCCTCTGACACAGTTTATATTCTCGCTGTCGATCCCACCAATCAAAAAGCCGTTAACACGCTTTTATCTTTTAAAAATCGTTGGACCGGTAAAGCCATTTCTATTGCTGTTTCCGACATCGATATGGCTCAAAAATATGTTGATTTATCCACTGATACTAAAAATCTTTACCAAAATTTACTTCCCGGTCCTTTCACTATCGTTTCTCCTGGTCGTCACCGGGTAGCCACCGGTATCGAAGCTGAAAATGGCACTTTGGGAATTCGTATCCCCGACTCAAAATATATTTTTGACTTAATTAAACTTTTAGGCAAACCTATTACCGCTACTTCGGCCAATCTCACCGGTCGTACTCCTCATTATTCTGTTAGTAGTTTTTTAAAACCTCTTTCTCTGAAAAAAAAGAACCTAATTGATTTAGTTATTGACGCCGGTAAACTGCCTAAAAATAAACCCTCTACTGTTATTGATGCTGTCGGCAGTGAAATCAAAATTCTTCGCCGCGGGGATTTAATTACCGGTTCTTCCCAAACCCTCATTTCCAAGTCTGAATCTGAAACCGGTAAAATTGCCGAGTTCTTACTTAAAAAAGCCCTTAAATTGGGTCATAACAAAGCCATAATTTTTTCCCTCTCCGGTGATCTTGGTTGTGGTAAAACTGTTTTCTCAAGAAGCATTGGTAAAAAACTTGGTATCATCCAAAAAATTATTTCTCCTACCTTTGTTATTTATAATCAATATCCTCTCGTTAATTCCTCTTTTAAAACTTTTTATCATTTCGATTTATATCGCCTAACCAATCATTTCGAATATCAGGAAATTAAATTTCTGGACCATTTTATACCCTGGACTCTTTCTTGCTTAGAATGGCCCGAAAACATGGGGACTGATCTTTTTGAAAAACTCAAAAAAAGCACTCACCTTATTGCTGTTAATTTTACTTATTTAGACCAAAATACTCGTCAAATTTCCTTTTCCTTTCCTTATTAATTAAACATTATGTATATCCTTGGCATTGAAACCAGTTGTGATGATACCTGCGCTGCCGTTTTAAAAGATAGTCAAATTTTAAGTAATATTATTTCGTCCCAAATCAATCTTCATCAAAAATGGGGAGGGGTAGTCCCTGATATTGCCAAACGGGCTCACCAGGAAAGAATTACTCCGGTTATAGAAACGGCCTTAAACAGAGCCAAATTAACTATTAAAGATATCGATTTAATTGCTGTTACCCGGGGCCCCGGTTTAGCCATTGCCCTAGGTGTTGGAGTCAATACCGCCAAATCTTTGGCCCTTCAATCTCATAAAAAAATAGTCGCCGTTAACCATGTTGAGGGCCACTTAATGGCCAATTTTTTGACTAATAGTCATGGTTTACCTCGTCGCCCTTTTATTTTTCCCGCACTGGCCCTGACGGTTTCCGGAGGTCACACTAAAATTATTTTGATAAAAGAAATCGGGGACTATCAAGTGATTGGGGAAACCCTCGATGATGCTGCCGGCGAAGCTTTAGATAAATCTGCCAAGCTTTTGGGTCTTGGTTATCCCGGCGGTCCGGTTATCGAACGACTTTCTCAAACAGGGGACAGTACTTTTCTAAAATTACCCACCCCCATTCCTGATAAAAAAATTTTGGACTATTCTTTTTCTGGTTTAAAAACTGCCTTTTATTATCAAATAAAAGATTGGCCCAAAGATAAAGTTAACAAACATTTAGCCGATTTAGCCGCTTCTTTTCAACTAGCCGTTTTTGATACTTTACTGAGAAAATATGCTCTGGCTATTGAAAAATACCATCCCGCCTGTCTATTACTTTCCGGTGGTGTCGCTGCTAATTTAATTTTACGTCGAAGCATGCGAAGTCTGGCCAAAAAATATAAACTACCCATCTATTTGCCCTTTAAAAAAGAGCTCAATACTGACAATGCTGCCATGATTGCTTTGGCTGGTTTTTATCAGGCCAAAAGAAACAACTTTGCCAATCCCCATACCTTAGACATCGATTCCCGTGCCGAGTTATAATCAAGCATGAGGATACAACTTTATGATCGTGGTTCCCCAAGCGGTAAACAATTATTTGTTAACATTCAAAATCTTTGCCAACGTCTCCAAATTGATTACGATCCGGAATACATCAAAGACATGAATCGGGTTTATACCATGGGTCTCCAGGGTAACACTATTCTCTTAATTGACGGCGAAGTAGCTCTGGTCGACAAATATCCCTCCATTAAAGAATTGGAAAACATTATCTCAGATTATCTGGAATAACCTTTTCGCATTCTCATCAATAATCTCTTCTGTTTTTTCAAAACTTTCTCCCCAAATTTCTGCCACTTTTTTATAAACAAACTCCACCCATTCCGGTCTATTTTTCTCGCCCCGATGGGGGACTGGTGCCAGAAATGGAGTATCAGTTTCCAAAATTAACCTATCCCTAGGTATATTTTTAACCACTTCCTCCAACCCAATTTCATAAGTCACATTCCCGTCAACCCCAAAATACCAATTATCGGAAATCTCTAAAAATTTTTTAATTCTTTTTTTTCCACCGGTATAACAATGAATCACTCCCCGTAAATTTTTATAACTTTTTAAAATTTCTAATATCTCATCCGAGGCTTCACGACTGTGAATAATCAGTGCTTTTTTATACCTCAAGCTTAATTCAATTTGACCTCTAAATAATTTTTCTTGAGCTTTTTTATCAACTCCCTCGGTAAATTCTAATCCACATTCTCCGATTGCTACCACCTCCTGACATATCAATTTTTCCAACTCCTCAACACTATCATTTATTTCTTGTGGATGTATCCCTACTGCCGGTAACAATTTTTTATTACCCTTAGCCAACTCTAAGTTATCTTTAGAATCTTTTATTGAACTTGCCGCCAATATTACCCATTTCAATTTTTCCAAATTTACTTCCTGAGTAAATCTCGATGATAAATGGGCATGAGTGTCAATCATTTAATTCTTGGAAACAAACCACTGTCCAAATTTTTTATTTCCCTGTTCAGTAAATCTAATATTTTTTTAGAAATTTCCGGCATCACTGATATCAAGCAAGTGGCCGCTACTTTTAAATTTTGAGCGCATTCCGTTAATACCTCAGTTTTTTTCGGGTCATTAGCTTCTAATTTCCAAGGTGCCACTTCGTTGAGTCGGTTATTTGATTTGTCAATATATTTTTCAAAAACCAAACCAATCGCTTCATCCAATTTTAAGCTATCAATTAAATTATTATATTTTTCATCAACTATTAATTCTTGACTATTTATTTTCAATCCTTCTCCCAATTTACAAACTCTGCTAACCAAATTCCCTAAATTATTAGCCAAATCAGCATTATATTTTTCTTTAAATCTCTCAATTCCCACATCAGAATCATTTTCCGTGGGAAAAGATCTGGCAATCAAATATCTGGCACCATCAACCCCAAATAATTCCACTAATTGTTGTGGTGAAATTACGTTTCCCAAAGATTTTGACATTTTTTGGCCATCAATCATATAAAAACTATGAGTGTAAGTTTTTTTAGGTAATTCGATTTCCGCGGACATCAACATTGCTTGCCAGATAACAGTATGAAACCATAAAATTTCCTTGCCCAATAGATGTAGATCTGCCGGCCAAAATTCACTTTTATTTTCTAAAAATTGGGTGGCACTATAGTAATTAATCAAAGCATCAAACCACACATAAACTGTTTGCGATTTATCCCAAGGCAGGGGAATTCCCCATTCTACGTTTTCCCGGGATAGGGAAATATCGTTAATCCCGGCTTTTAATTTTGCCAATACTTCCGCTCTTTTTCCCTCCGGGAAAATATAATTAGTTTTCGAACTTTCAACTAATTTGATAATTTCCGGAACATATTTTGATAATTTAAAAAACCAATTTTCTTCACTTTTCCACACCGTTTTTTCCGGTGGATGCAGAGAACAATGTTTATCAACCAATTCCGATTCAGTCATAAATTTTTCACAACCTATGCAATACCATCCTTCATATTTGGCTTTATAGACATCACCCTTATCGTAAATTTTTTGCAACACTTCCCCTACCACTTTCTCGTGTTTTGGATCGGTAGTTCGGATAAAAAAATCATTACTGATATTTAAATTTTTCCAAGCCTCTTCAAAACGGGGTGTAGTTTTGTCACAATAATCTTTCGGGCTTAAACCTTCCTTTTGGGCTACCTCGGCTACTTTTTGTCCATGTTCGTCGGTTCCCGTTAAAAAGAAAACCTCTTCACCTAATTGTCGGTGTAATCGGGCAATAATATCCGCAGCCACCGTAGTACAGGTGTGACCGATATGAGGCACATCGTTAATATAATAAATCGGGGTCGTAATATAAAATTTCTTCATTACCCTATTTTACCTTACTTTTTGGCAGCTTTTTTCTTGGTTATTTTTTTCTTAGCTTTCTTAGTCTTTTTGACCACTACTTTATCAACAGCTTTACCCACTTTTTTTGAGTATCTGGCTTTTAATCTGGCCACTTTATTTTTTTGGTAAAGATGTTTTTTTTCGGCTTTGTCTAAAATCGCCTGGACCTCTCCCAAATTTTTCTTTTCTGGTTTACTCAGAAACTTTTTAATGGTTTCTTTAAGTTTGTTTTTGAAAGACGAATTAACTTTTTTATTTTTAATCGACTTTCTAAGTGATTTTTTAGCTGATCTTCCAATTGGCATAAGCGGTATTCTATCCTATCGCCATTCCTTTTACAATAATTTACAATAAGCTAATGTCTTTAAGAGATAAAATTCGTCACTTCACTCACCGTCGTCAGGAGAGCATTTTTTCCGCCACTGTCGTTTTAGCAGTCACTTTTGCTCTCTCCGCTCTTCTTGGCTTTCTTCGGACCCGTTTTCTTTATTCCTATTTTTTTAAGTGCTGTATTCTAGACCTCGACGCTTACAATGCCGCTTTTCGTATCCCCGATTTAATTTTTAAACTATTAGTCACCGGCGCTCTCTCTGCCTCTTTTATTCCTGTTTTCAGCAGTTATCTACACAAAGACAAAAAGCAAGCCCATCAAATGGCCTCTTCGGTCATTAATTTACTCCTCCTTTTCTTTTTAGTCATCTCTTTAATCGCCCTAGTTTTTGTCCACCCCCTATCCCAATTGATTGCCAAGGGTTTTTCTCCTTACCAAATCGATCTTATGTCTGGTCTAACCAAAGTTTTGTTGATTGCCCAAATATTTTTTCTCATCAGTAATTTTTTAACTGCCATTCTTCAGGTTAATCAAATTTTTATTGTCTCTTCTCTTTCTCCTATTATTTACAATCTTTTCATTATTTTAGGAATTTATACTTTGGCTCCGATTTTTGGTATTTACGGTGTAGTTTATGGCACCGTTGTTGGTGCTTTTTTCCACATGGCCGTTCAAATTCCCTCCATTAAACGTATTGGTTTCCATTATTCATGGGTGGCCAACTTTCATATTCCCGGAGTCAGGGAAATTGTTCGTTTAATGATCCCGAGAACTTTATCCCTGGGGTTGGCAGAAATAGAAAGTACTGTTACTTTATTTTTTGCCTCCACCCTTGCTGCTGGTTCTATTTCTCTTCTTAATCTGGCCCTTCAATTAATGTATCTTCCCAGTCGCATTTTTGGCACTACTGTCGGCCAGGCCTCATTACCGGTTCTCTCAAAAAATATTGCCAAAAATCAATTAGATCTCTTTCGGGAAACTGTTCGTAAAACTATTCTCCAAAGCATTTATATTGCTTTTCCAATTAGTGTTTTGATTTTGGTCAATCGTCTTCCTATTGTTCGTCTCGCCTTTGGTTCCAAACAATTTCCCTGGTCAGCTACTCTTTTAACCGCCCGCACTCTGGCTTTTTTGACCCCGGCCATTGTCTGTCAGGCTATTGTTCAAATTCTCATTCGTTCCTTTTATGCCATTCATGATACCAAAACCCCTTTAAAAATTTCCGCAGTTTCTTTAGTTTTTAATATCGTTACCAGTTATCTTTTCGTCAATTTTACTTCTCAGGGAATTGTCGGTTTAGCTATCAGTGCCTCTCTTAGTAATTTAATCCAATGTATTGGTCTTTTTTGGTTATTTGTTTTACGGGTTGATGGTCAGGGTTGGCGGAAAATGATTTTTAATTTTAATCTGATTTTTCTTAGCTCTGTTCTCTGTGGTTTAGTTTCTTGGCTAACCATCCGTTGTTTGGACCTTTTCGTTCTGGATACCAGTAAAACTATAAACGTTCTTTTGGTTTTTGGAATCTCCATTTTTACCGGTACCCTTTCTTTCCTAATTTTTACCTGGCTTTTTCATTCCCCTGAATTTACTTATATCAAGTCTCATTTCCGTCGTTTCTTTCGTTTCCTTTCCTAAGCCTTTTTGTTTATACTGTTAATAGTATGCCTTCAAAAAAGGAGATTTCTCTATTACCCAACGAAGAGAACAGCCACAGTTTTTCGGCCCGTTTTCTTAGATGGATTACCAGCGTTGGTCGGGTAGTTATTATCTTCACTGAACTTATTGTTATCATTGCTTTTTTGTCCAGATTTTGGCTCGACCGAAAAAATTCCGATCTGTCAGAAATTCTTCGTCAGCAAAAAGCCATTTTAACCAGTACTAAAGATTTCGAAGACGACTATCTTTCACTTCAGGGGCGTCTCCAATACATCAAAAATTTTTACCTTTCTCAGCCCGACTATGTTAACAATCTTAATTCCCTAATTCAAAGTTTACCCTCGGGTATTTATTTTCAAAATTTTAATCTCAGTCATGACAAAAAAACATCACAAGTTTACGCCAAAGTTCAGTTATATTCTTATCAGGAAGATGCTATTGTTAATTTCATCACCAACCTCAAGCTTAATCCCGACATCGATGGTGTCGAAGTTCAAAAAATTGAGAAAAAAACTAAGGATAGTAAATATTATTTAAATATTGCTCTCACCTTTAAAAAAGCATGATCGACATTTCTTCCCGAATTAATCCTCTTTTTGTCTATCTCCAAAAACAAAAAGAAAACCAAAAGGCTGTCAAATTAGTAGAAATTGGCGCTACCTTCTTTCTTATTTCCTTTTTTATCTTTTTTGCCATTAAACCAACTTTCTTAACTATTTCCTCACTTTTAGGCGACATTCAATCCAAAGAGCTCTTAAACAAACAACTTAGAGTCAAAATCAATGATGTCATTATTGCTCAGGATCTTTTTTCCCAAGTCCAGGAAAAATATTCCCTGGTTGAATCCAGCTTACCCAATAATCCTGGTTTTTACCAAGCTACCTCTCAAATCCTGGGTTCATCTCAAAATCGTCAGATTTTTCTCAACAAAATTGATTATTTAGTCCAAGACCCTAACTACTTTTCCACTAATATCAGTACCTCCTCTTCTTTTTTGCCCTCTATTTCTCTGATTTCTGATATTCTCCAAAACCGCCGTCTCATCGATCTTAATGGTTTCAGTTTTTCTCTTAGTAAGGATATTCAGGGTCAAAAAATTGATATCAATTTACCTTTAAAAGTTTACTATTGGCCAAACAATGCTAAAAAGTAAATTACCCCAGTATTTTGTTTTCTTAAGCGTCTGTACTTTCCTGGCTCTCTTTTTCTTTGTGGTTCAACAAAGTTATAACAACTTAATTTCGGCCACCGCTGCAGCCAAAAACAACCCGCTTATTCGTTCGGTTTCACCCAATTTAGATATCGGAGTTTTAGATGAAATTGAAAAAAGGCAGGAAATCATGCCATGAAAGATAAACATTTCCCCACTATTTTAGGCGTTATTTTACTACTAATTATTTTAGTAGCTGGTGTTTATTTGTCTACTAAAACTACCACCTTATCTTCCAAGGCCAGCGGCAGTTGTCAACCTATCAATTCCCAAATAACCAATCTGACCTACGGCTCTTTCGATTTTTCTTTTACCACTGCTTCCTCATGCTTGGCCACTCTCACTATCAACAACAAAATTTATCAGGACTCTTCCACTGTTGCCACTACCCACTATTTCAAAGTTACCAATCTTTCCCCCAATACTTCTTATCGTTTTAGTTTGATTTCCGGCAACACCACTTATTCCCGCCCTGAATATAATTTAACCACCACTTCCCAGCCAAACACTCCTATTCCTGCCTCAAACTTAGCCTGGGGAAGAATTTTAAATTCCGGCGGCAACCCAATTTCCGGAGCCATTGTTTATTTAACTATTTCCGGCAGTCAAGCCTTATCCGCTTTTTCCAACAAAGATGGTAATTGGAATATCTCTTTTTCTACCAGTTTTAATGAAAATAAAACTGATTGGTTTAATCCAACCACCGTTATTGACGAGGAATTAATTGTTTATTCCCCCGACGGAACATTAACCCAAATAACTAATCGCTCTGACAACAATGATCCTGTCCCCGATATTATTGTTGGTCAAAATTATTTTCCCGTTACCACTCCCACTTCTGCACCTTCCTCTTCTTCCTTTACCAACAATAGTCTTCCTAGTTCCGGTCCCACTGTCGCCTTAATTAATCTTAGTTTAACCAGTCCCGGAGAAGGGGAAGCAATTTCTACCTTAAAACCAGATATTTTTGGACAAGGTCCTGCTAATACCACTCTTCAACTCAATCTTGATAATAAATCTGTCAATGTCATCGTAGGAAACGACGGTGTTTGGCATTGGTCTCCCCAAGAAAATTTATCCCTGGGTTTCCATAAGTTAATTTTGACCTATCAAAATAAAAATATTACTAGAAATTTTTCCGTCACTACTGCTAATAATAATTTATCGTTTACTTCTACCCCTTCAGCTACTCTAGCTCCCACCCTAGAGCCAACCGCAGTCCCCACCGTCAGAACGGCCAAAATTTCTACTACTTCCGCTCTTCCCAAAAGTGGCGCCACCATTCCTACCTATTTTTTAATAATTTTGTCTGCGCTCTTATTTAGTGTATCTTTATATTACTATCGTCAATGAAAAAATACGTAGCCCTAAGCATTCTATTTTTATTCCTCTCTTTTCTGGGCGGTATTTTTTTATTTAAAGGTTATCAAAACGATAATTATTCCTCTCCCATTACCACTCCCACTCCCTTTGTCTCACCAAAGCCTTCCGATATTCCTACTTCTGCTCCCATTTTTACTTCCACCATTTCTCCCACTCCCTTTGTCTCACCAAAGCCTTCCGATAGAGGTAGATTACCTACCCTTATTCCCACTAACACTCCAATTCCCACCGAAATTATTGAACAAAGTCCCACTCCCACCCGAATTATTCTTCCAAAAGCCGGGATCGAATTTCCCTCCCAAGTAATAGTTGTTATCGGTGGTATCGTCACCTTGCTTGGTTTTTTGATATTATTGTAGTGTGTCAGCCATAATCGAAGCCCTTCGTCCTAATCAGTGGATAAAAAATCTTAGTCTTTTTGCGGCCACTATTCTCACCGGACAACTTTTTAACCCTCAAGTTTTTTCTGCCAATTTTTGGGCATTTATTAGTTTTTGTTCTTTATCCTCTTCCTCTTATCTGATTAATGATCTGATCGACGTTGACAAAGATCGCCTTCATCCTGTTAAAAAAAATCGTCCTTTAGCTCGGGGTGCTATCAGCAAAAATAATGCCATTTCGATTTCAGTTTTCTTGGCAGTTTTAGGCCTTTCCATTGCTTTTTCTATTAATTCCGGCTTTTTTGCCGTTGCTGTCATTTTTATTTTGATGCAGTACTCCTATTCTCTTTTCATCAAAAATAAGGCTCTGCTCGACATTATTGGTATTGCCTTTTTCTTTATCCTCAGAACTTATGCCGGTGAAATCGCTACCGGTTATCATTTACCCGTTTGGGTTATGCTGGCAGTTATTTTTCTAGCTCTTTTTATTGCCAGTGGCAAACGTCGCAGTGAACTCTACCATACCGGTAAAATCACTCGCAAAGCTCTTGAGGGTTATAACAAAAGTTTGCTCAGTTTTTACACCACCATCTTTGCTGTTTGCACTTTAATTAGCTACGCTATGTTTACTTTCTTAGCCGAGCCCCTCAGATTTGGAGGTATTATTCATCAATTTTTACTTGACAATTTCCCTGGCGCCCTTGATCGCAAATGGTGGATGGTGACTCTTTTGCCGGTAATTTTTGGCATCATGCGCTATGGTCAAATCATTTTTGAAATGCAGGAAGGGGAGCGTCCGGAAAGAGTAATTGCTACCGATATTCCCTTGCTGGGTGCTGTTCTTGTTTGGGGATTGATGATAATTACCATCATGTATGTCCTTTAAACGCCAAGTATTTATTTTGATTTTATTAGCCCTCGTCACCAGATTTGTCGGTCTCAATTGGGGCAATAATTTTTTCTTTCATCCCGATGAAAATAATATGGCCTCGTCTCTTTCTCAACTCAGTCCTCGCAATCTCAACCCTAATTTTTTTGCCTATGGCCAATTTCCACTATATTTAGGCTATTTTTCTCTAAAAATTTTTGGTTTGACTAATAATTTTGTCAATTCCATTTTTATTCTTCGTTTTTACTCAGCTATTTTTTCCCTTTTTTCTCTCTATTTTTTTTATAAGATTTATCCTCGTTTATCTTTTGTTTTACTTTTAATTTTTACCCCCGGCTTAATTCAGTTAGCCCATTTTGGCACTACCGAAAGTCTTTTAATTTTAACTTTTGCCATCAATCTCTATCTAGCCAAATTAATTTTTAAAAAACCTCGATTTTTATTTTTTCTTGTCGCCTCGTTGTGTACTGCTGTCGCCATTGCCACTAAAGTTTCCGGAGCCATTTTTGCTTTTCCGATTTTATTGGCTGCCCTAATTAGCCGCTCTTGGTATTTTCTACCTTATGGTTTTTTATCCCTCTTTTTCGCAGTTATTTTATCACCCTACAATTTTCTGGCCTTCCCCGAATTCCTTTCGGCTGTCAGTTATGAAACTTCTCTGGCCACTGGTTCTCTACCGGTTTTTTATACTACCCAATTTCAACATTCTCTACCTTATCTTTTTCAAATTACCAAAATTTTTCCCTATACCAATGGCTGGCCAATATTTTTATTTGGATTATTATCTTTGTTTTATATAAAAATAAAAAATAAAAAATATGTTTTCATTGCTACATTTTCCTCCCTTATTTATTTTCTCTATTTTGGTCAACTTTATGTCAAATGGACCCGTTTTATGTCCCCCCTCTTTTTTGTTTTACCACTCTTGGCCACTTTCTTTATTAATCGTCAAAAATTTATTGTTAAATATTTAGTCGTCACCATTTGCCTAATTCCGGGAGTCATATTTTTTGTTCATTATCTTTTTCCCGATACTCGCCAAACTGCCTCTCAATATTTGCTTTCAAATTTACCCCAAAACTCGACTCTTCTTTCTGAATCAAATAATGTAGTTAGTTTACCGGTTTCACCAAATAATTTTAATATCATCAATTACGATTTTTATAATAATTATCCAAACTATTTAGCTAACTACCTACTTACTTCTAACTATATTTTGGTTCCTTCCCGTCGTGTTTTTAAAAATTACGATTTAAAATACTACCAACATCTTTTTGATGGTAGTTTGGGTTTTCAGGAAATTAAAAAAATTTCTCCTCTGTCAGATTTTTTTCTTAACTCCGAAAATGCCGAAGAAACTTGGTCAGTTTTTGATAGACCAGTCATCAGAATTTACCAAAAAACTCAAAATTTAACTTTAAATCAATATGAAAATCTTCTCTAAAAACAGATTAATAATTTTTATTCTTTTTCTCATTGCCTTTTTGCTGCGTACTTACGGTTTAAATTGGGATAGTAATTATCATCTTCACCCCGATGAAAGATTTTTGACCATGCTTGTTAACGACATCAAATTACCGAATTCTTTTTCTCAATATTTAAATACCGCCACTTCACCCCTTAACCCTTATAACTATCCCCAATATCAATTCTTTGTTTATGGCACTTTTCCTTTATTTTTAACCAAAATTTTAGCGGTATTTTTACACCTGAATAATTACAACCAAATTACCTTACTTGGCCGATTACTCTCGGCGTTATTCGATACTAGTAATATTATTCTTCTCTATTTTATTGCCAAAAAATTTCTTAAATCTTTTTATGTTTATCTACCTTCATTTTTTTATACTTTCTTGGTTTTACCTCTACAACTCTCTCACTTTTTTGCCGTCGATACTTTTCTTACTTTTTTTATCTTACTGACTTTCACCCTCCTTACCTACAATCTTTTTTTTCTCGCGGCGATTACCTTTGGTTTAGCTCTCGCCTGCAAAATTTCCGCCATATATTTTGTTCCTATAATTATTTTATTTTTACTTAAAAAATTCTTTTCAGTTAAAAAAATATTACCAATTTTACTATTTACTATTTACTATTTACTAATTACTTTTCTCACTTTTCGTCTTTTCCAGCCTTACGCTTTCACTGGTCTTTTTACCATCAATTCTCTTTTCATCCACAACTTTAAAACTTTAGCCTTTTATTCCAACTCTAATCTTTTTTACCCTCCGGGAATCCAATGGATTAATCGTCCCCCAATTTTAGATTCCTTTTTAAATTTAAGTATCTGGGGTTTAGGTTTAGCTATTGCCTTACCCTTATTATTTTTAATCCTTCGTTTTTTTCTCAAACCCAAAATTAAGTTTAATTTAGTTTTTATGATTTCCTTTTGGATCATCTTATTATTTATCTACCAATCTCTTCAATTTGCTCACACTATGCGTTATTTTCTACCAATTTATCCCTTAATCTGTCTAATTCTCGCTGTTCTTTTATCTCACTTTAAAGTAAAAAAATCTTTAATTATTTTAATAATTATCTTTAATGCTTTCTCTGCTCTAGTTTTTCTATCACTTTATTCCCGACCTAATTCCCGGGTTCAGGCCTCAAATTGGATCCTCCAAAACATTCCCCAAAACAGTATTATTAGCAGTGAATACTGGGACGATGCTCTTCCATTGGCTTATTCTAATTATCAAAGTCTTTCTTTGTCCCTCTTCGATCCAGACACCTCCGAAAAATGGCAAAAGATTAATCAATCCCTAGACCAAATCGACTATTTAATTATGTCCAGCAACCGTCTCTGGGCTTCCATTCCCCGGGTTCCGGACAAATACCCCCTTACCGGTAAATTTTATAATGATTTATTTTCTGAAAAATTAAATTTCACCCTTATTAAAAAATTCACTTCTTATCCTGGCATCTCTCTCCCGTTCCTAAAATCTTGTTTCTATTTTGGCCCCACCAATTATCCCGGTATCAGTAATCACTGGTTCGAAAAAGATTCCGACTGCCCTTACCCCGGTCTTTATTTACGTGATGACACCGCCGAAGAAGCCTTCACTGTCTACGACCATCCCCAGGTTCTAATTTTTCGGAAGAAATAAAACCCTAAATAATTTTTCGTATTCCTCAACCGTCTTTCGGTAGTCAAATAATTCCAAATTTTTGGCTCTTTTCTGATAATATTTTTTTCCCTTTCTTAAAACCAAATTAATTTTTTTAGCCAGATCCTTGGCATTTTTTATTTCACAAATTTCTCCCATACCAGTCATTTGCACCGGTACTCTGACTCCGGGTAAGTTACTGGCCACCACCGGGATTCCACACTTCATCGCTTCGGCTTGAACTATACCAAAAGTTTCTAGATTATTAATACTTGGTAGTACCAAACAATCAATTTTTTCATAAAAATTCCCTATGTTTTTGTGCTCTATTAGTCCTATTAATTCTATTTTTTTACTCAAATTGTTTTTTATATCCTCATAAGTTTTATCACCGATTACTTCCTTAAATGGTCCGGCTAATACTAATTTTGCGTCAACATTTTTCATCGCTTCAATTAAATACGTTAACCCTTTTTCCCAGGCAATTCTCCCCACAAAACCAACAATTTTTTCTTTCCTGAAATCAAACTTCCTTTTTCCTTCTTCTAATTTTATTGGCGGCAAGATATAAACAATCTTTTTACTAAACATTTTTAGAAAAAATGAATTTTCAGCATAATCCTTTGTATAAGCCACTATCCTATCGGCCATCAGATAGGTTAAAAAATGACTCGGAAAAGAAAGTATTGCAATTAACTTATTGTTCCAAGTCCCGTCAAAGACAAATTCACAATGGTGGGTGATTATCAATTTTTTCTTTAATATCTTAGCCCATAGGGCCAACCAAAAAGCTTCCAAGGAGGGGAGGTGACAGTTAATTATTTCATTTCTTTTGACTGCCTTAAAACTAAGTAGGGGATATTGCCACATCAAAAAGCCTTTACCAATTTGCCAACCTTTTATCCTTTCGACTTTTACTCCGTTTATTACTTCATTTTTTGGCAATTCTTTTTTAAACTTAGCACTGATCACTTCCACCTTGTTTGTTTTTACCTCTTCCTCAGCTAATATTTTGGCATACTCGCTAACCCCAGAAATATTTGGATAATAATAGGTTACCCCGATTAAGATTCTCTTCATAAAGCTGTTACAATTATCTCATTATGAAACATCTTGTCATAGGTGGTGCCGGTTTTATCGGTTCCAATTTGGCTCATGCTTTGTTAATCCAAGGAGACTCGGTCACCGTTTTAGACAATTTATCCCGCCCCGGTTCTCAAAAAAATTTAGATTGGCTCCAATCCCTTCATCCTAATTTAGAATTTTTAAAAGCCAACATTGTCAAGGATCAGGATCTTTTAAATCAAGCGGTTAAGTCTGCCGATCGTGTTTATCACTTGGCTGCCCAAGTAGCTGTCACCAACTCTGTCGTTGACCCCCGTCATGATTTTGAAATTAATGCCCTGGGTACTTTTAATGTTTTGGAAGCCTTACGTCTTTTTAATCCCCGTGCCACTCTTATTTTTGCTTCTACTAATAAAGTCTATGGGAATTTAGATAATTTAGAAATTGAAGAGACTGAAAGCAGATACAAATTTAAAAATATAAATGGGGTTAATGAACTTCAATCTCTCGATTTTCATTCCCCTTATGGTTGTAGTAAAGGTTGTGGTGATCAATATGTTCGTGACTATAGCCGCATCTATAGCTTAAACACTATTGTCTTTCGTCAATCTTGTATCTATGGTCCCCGTCAATTCGGGGTTGAGGACCAAGGTTGGGTGGCTTGGTTTGTTATTGCTCTGATGACCCATCAACCGATAACTATTTATGGTGATGGTAAACAAGTTCGTGACCTTCTTTATGTCGACGATTTAATCCACGCTTACCAAATGGCTGCCGACAATATTAGTAAAACTCGAGGTGAAGTTTTTAATCTCGGTGGGGGACCCAATAACTCTATTTCTATTTATTTTGATTTCAAAAAACTTTTAGAAAAACTTTTTGACAAGGATATCGTCGCCCCCTTTGCTCCCACCCGTCCCGGCGACCAAAAAATCTATGTCAGTGATATTGCCAAGGCCAAAAAATATTTTGCCTGGGAGCCAAAAATAAATGTCGAAACCGGTTTAAAAAATTTATATCTTTGGGTCAAAGATAACTTATCCCTTTTCTCCCATGAGTAAAAAATCCTCACTATTTTGGCAACCAAAAACTGATTATCTTCGTCTCTTATCTTCCTCCCAATTCGGTCGGCCCTTATTAATAGTTTTAAATTATGCCATTTGGGTATTTTTCTTTTACCTTTCTTATCTTTTAGTAAAAACCAATTTTTTTATTTTTTGGCAGTTGTTGGTTGCGACTATTCTTGCTGAGACCATCGAAAGATTGATTAAGAAAAAAATATTTTGGCGTCGACCCATGTTTCTTCGCCATGATGTTACTCCACCCGGCCTAGTCGATAAGTGGTACCGTTCCGGCGCCTTTCCCTCCGGCCATACTATCAAAGCCGCTTTCTTTTGTCTTTTTTTAATCCAATATCCCGTCTTTTCTTTGCCTCTTTTTCTATTAATTTGTTTCTCCTTGCTTCTTTTCCGGATTTTGGTTGGTTTTCATTATCCCATCGATGTTTTAGGTGGTGCTCTGATTGGTATTTTAATTTGGTTACCTTGCCACCTTATCAATTTAAATCTTTTTCTAAATACTTATCTTAAATATCTCTTTAACACCATTTTTCTCGTCAACTAATTATCTAAATATGTTTTCTGATTTTAAATATATTTTTATCTGGTGGTTAAGTCTTTTTTTTCTATCTTCTCTTTCCCTGCCTTTAATTTTCTTACTTTTTCAGAAATTTTGGGACAAAGGTTATATCTTTGCCAAAACCTTCTCTCTTTTTACCATTAGTTATCTGCTCTTAGTTTTAGGGATTTTTCGTCTCACCACCTTTACCCTTCCCTTTATTTATTTGATTGTGGCCGTCTTTGCTGCCATAAATATTTTTTTGCTTTTAAAAAAGAAATCATTTTTTAAAGACTTATTTCATCATCACTGGAAAACTTTTTTCTTCGAAGAACTTTTCTTTTTTCTTATTTTAGCCCTCTGGTCTTATGTCCGTGGCTTTGCTCCCGATATTGAGGGCTTGGAAAAATTCATGGATTGGGGCTTTGTTAACTCTATTTTAAGAAGCCAATATTTTCCTCCCGCCGACATGTGGTTTGCCGGCTTGCCCATCAACTATTATTATTTTGGTCATTTAGTTTTTGCTTTCCTTACTAAATTTTCCGGTATCAATTCGGCTATTACTTACAATCTTTCCATTGCCACTGTCTGTGCCCTGACTTTTCTTTCCGCCTTTTCCCTTGCTTCAAATTTAATTTATAGCTCTCTTAAAAAACCTCTTTTTCGCCTTTATTTTTTTGGCGGCCTTCTCTCTGCTCTTCTTTTAACCTTTGGTGGCAATCTTCATACTGCTTACAAAATCGGTAAAAGTGTCATTATTGATCATCAAAATTTTTCTCAGGCCACCAGTCTCTATTGGTATCCCGATGCTACCCGTTTTATTGGTTTTGATCCTGATACTCAGGACAAAACTATTCACGAATTTCCTCTTTACAGTTTTGTAGTGGCCGATCTTCATGGCCATATGAACGACATTCCACTGGTCATCTTTTTCATGGCTTTTCTCTTTGTGGCCCTAACCTCAACCTCTAAATTATCCTCTTATCTTTTTATCCCCGCTGGTTTTCTTCTATCTCTGGCTTACATGACCAATGCTTGGGACTTTGCTGTTTACGGTTTACTTTTTGGTCTTAGTTCTCTTCTACTTACTAAAAATTTTTGGCAAACATTAATCTCTGGTCTCTTCACTATTGCGGCTTGGTTTTTATTCACTCTGCCCTTTTCCCTTCACTTCATCCCCATGGCTGAAGGTTTACAAATTGCTGATTCCCGAACTCCTTTTTATCAACTCCTTATTTTGTATGGTGGTTTCTGGTTAATTTCCTTGCCTTTTATTTTTTTCTTTATTAAAAATTTTAAAAAGAAAAAATTACCTACCACCGACTATTTTGTTTTAGCCCTTTTTCTCACTGCCACTCTTTTAGTCATCGTTCCGGAATTTATTTACATCAAAGATATTTATATTTCTGAATACCGTCGGGCCAACACTATGTTTAAACTGGTCTACCAAGCTTTCATGATGTATTCCTTAATTTCTGGTTACGTTTTTATTCGCCTCCGTCACCATTTTCTTTATCGATTTATTTTTTCCCTGGTTCTAATCATTCATTTAACTTATGCCTATTTTGCGATCAAATCATATTACGGTTTCAAGGAGTATCAGGGTCTTTGGGGTTTAAGTTTCTTGCAAACTGCCTATCCTGATAATTTTGCAGCCATCAATTGGTTAAACCAGAATATTTCCGGTCAACCCCATATTGTCGAATCCACTGGCGACAGTTATACCACTTTTAATCAAATTTCTATGGCCACTGGTTTACCCACTATTGAGGGCTGGCTGGTTCATGAATGGCTCTGGCGCGGTGGTTACGAGGCTCCCGCCGCTCGGGTGGCTGAAGTCGAAAAAATTTATACTTCTATTGATCTTTATGAAATAAAATCTATTTTAGCTAAATATCAAATCAAATATATTTTTGTTGGCGCCAAGGAATATGAAAAATATCCCAATCTTAATTTGGAAAATTTTACCAGACTCGGCACCAAGATTGTTTTTGAATCCGGTAAAACCAAGATTTACCAACTACCTTAAGTATTTTTTTAATGACATAATCTAAATCATGTCCGACATCTTTTCCGGTCTCAATGAGTTTCAAAAAGAAGCCGTCATTCATCAAGGGAGTCCTCTCCTGATTCTGGCCGGAGCCGGTTCCGGTAAAACCCGGGTCTTAACTCATCGGGCCGCTTATTTTGTTCAACAAAAATTAGCCAGCCCTTCGGAAATTTTATTGCTTACCTTTACCAACAAAGCCGCCGGGGAAATGAAACAGCGAATGAGTCAATTATTAAATAATAAAAAATCCGAAGATCTTTTTGCAGGCACTTTTCATTCCTTTGGTTGTCGGGCCCTTAGAATTTACGGCAAATTTTTAGGTCTTTCTCCGGACTTCGTTATTTATGACTCCGATGATCAGGAAAATTTAGTCCGCTCGATCCTTTCCGAAATGAATCTCACCGTCAAAGAATTTAAACCCTCTTCTGTTTTATATTTCATCGAAGCTGCCAAAAATTCTTATCTCACCCCCGACGTTATCAAGTCTCAGGCTCATGGTTTTTGGGAAGTTACCGCCGCTAAAATCTATGCCAAATACCAATCTCGTCTTTTAGAATATCAAGCTCTCGATTTCAACGACCTTCTTTTTAAAAGTGTCCAACTTTTTCAACTCTTTCCCGAAGTTTTGGATAAATTCTGGCAAAAATACCATTATATTTTAGTTGATGAATATCAGGATACCAATCAAATCCAATATTTGTTAACTAAATTATTAGCTGCCAAATATCGTCAAATTACCGCCGTTGGTGACGCCTCCCAATCAATTTATGCTTGGCGTGGGGCTGACTATAAAAATCTTTCTGCCTTTACTGTCGACTTTGCTGATGCCAAGGTTATCAATCTCGAACAAAACTATCGTTCCACTCAAAATATTTTAGATGCTGCCAATGCCGTTATCTCTAAAAATACCAGCCACCCCATTTTGAAACTTTTTACTAAAAAAATTAGTCCCGTCAAAATTAAAATTTTCGAATCTGATTCCGAAATTGCTGAAGCCGATTACTTGTCTCAAAAAATTAAAGAACTTCATGACTCTCTCCGTTTCGCCTACAAAGACATTGCTGTTTTATATCGCATGAACGCCCAATCCCGGGCCATCGAAGAATCTTTTCTCAGAAACAGTATTCCTTATGTGTTAATTGGTGGTCTTCGCTTTTACGATCGTGCCGAAATTAAGGATATTCTAGCCATGCTTCGTGCCGCCGTTAATTCCAAAGACGTTCTCTCCGGCGCCCGGGTCGAAAAAGCTCTGGGTAAACGTCGGAAAATTATTTTTGATCAACACTTAGATAATTTGGATATAAAACATTTATCTTCCCTCCAGATTTTAGAATCCCTGGTTATCAATTCCGGTTATTTAAGCAAATTTAATTCCCAAGAAGAAGATGATCAGAAAAAAATTGAAAACATTAAAGAATTAAAATCAGTCGCT
>Ga0247841_10002154_pt1 | contig 40488 bp, 52 predicted proteins | sample LaCruzMarch2015__2_FD_192410 | JGI IMG/M metagenome (GOLD analysis project Ga0247841, IMG submission 192410) | Freshwater microbial communities from meromictic Lake La Cruz, Castile-La Mancha, Spain - LaCruzMarch2015_18m | ecosystem: Environmental > Aquatic > Freshwater > Lake | place: Spain...
TTTCAGAATTAGACGGCGTAACTCCATCAGAAACAATAAAAACAGAAGCTTTCAAGTGATCTGCAATAATTCTCATGGCTTTCTCATTCCCCACATAGGTTTTCCCAGACAGCTTTTCAATTTCTTTTATTAAAGGTTGCCAAATTTCTGTAAGATAACTATCGTCAAATCCGTTTACAACTGCAAGAACTCTTTCTAATCCACGACCATTATCAATATTTTTTTGTTTTGCTGCGTGATATTGCCCATCTTTTTCTTTTACATATTGCATTAAAACATCATTCCAAATTTCAACCCATCTCTTATCTTTAGGATCAAAAATCTTTGGCGCAGGAGTATTATTGTCTGTCCAATAAAAAAATTCAGTGTCTGGTCCACATGGCCCAGTTTTTTCAGCAGGCCCCCACCAATTATCTTCTTTTGGCAAAAACGCAATTCTTTCTTCTGGGATTTCTAGTGAAAGCCATATTTTTGCAGATTCTTCATCTCTAGGCGCATCATTATCTCCTTCAAAAACGGTTACAGCAATTCTTTTTTTATCAAATTTTAATTCAATTGCCAATTCATAGCTCCACTTAATTGCTTCTTCTTTCCAATAATCTCCCAGACTCCAATTACCCATCATTTCAAAAAAAGTATGGTGGCACGAATCTCCAACTTCGTCTATATCTCCAGTTCTTATGCACTTTTGAATATCAACCAATCTTTTCCCAAGCGGATGTTTTTGTCCAAGTAAATATGGGACAAGTGGATGCATTCCAGCTGTTGTAAAAAGCACAGTCGGATCGTTTTCAGGAACTAAACTAGAAGAAGGAATTTCCTTATGGTCCTTGCTCTTAAAAAATTCAATATACTTTTTTATAAGTTCTTTACGAGTTATCATAAAATGTAGAGAAGATGTGGATTTTTAAAGTTTGTTTAAAAGAAATAAATTTAAAAAGAGCTAGAACATAGTAAACTAATGGTATTATTAGAAGTTGTATACCCTCTTATTATGGGCATAATTTTATTATTTTTAAGCCCGCTATTCTTAATGATTTCAACAAAAATTTTTAAAACAGCAGACAACAGCTATGGAACAGCTTTTAGAGTTGTAATATGGCCAGTCATAATTTCCACAGTTTTATCAATAATACTAAATTATGTAGTTATACAAAGCAAAGCCCTAATGATTATTTTAATGATAGTACTCTGGGGAGGACTGCTGATATTTAATATTTGGTTAGTCGCATCAAATTATTATGTTACAGTTGGAAGAGCATTCTTAATATTGCTAGTTGGAGGATTAATGTTAATAATTCCTTATGTAATTATTGCTTTAGTGATTGGATTAATTATAGGAATGATATCTATGGCAACACAGTTTGCAAGCTTAGGCTAAAAAGTTTTTAATTATCCGCCCAATTCTTTAATCTTCTTATTCAATTCTAGAAGTTCTTTATCTAAATTATCAATCACAAAATCATTCTCTGTGCTTTCCACTTTAATTTTTGCAACCTTCTGTATTTTATCATGCTCTTTCTTTTTTATTTTCCCTAAATTCATTCCCTTAGGCATTGTCGGATCAGGCATTTTATCTTGTAGCCTTTCAACAACAAACCTCGAAGAAGAAACAAGCTTGTTCAAATGTACAATTAGTCTTCTTTTATTAGAACGAATTGCATGTAGCTGATGAAAACTTTTTTGAATAGTTACTAGATTCGCCCTGCACTTCAAAAGCTCTGCTTTATTTTTCCTGTATGCAGGATTTTCAAAAGAAACATAAACTTGTCGTTCTTCCATGTTTAGTTTTCGATATTTTTAGATTTAATTTTTCCGACTACCAACCCGATAATTATACCAACTATAATAAAAATAATAAAACTCCAATTAGGACTGTTTTTTAAAATCTGAAAAGGAGTATCACTAAACAACTCTATAAATGCGCATATTGGATCCTCTGATTTAAAATTCCAACCATTATAACATAACAGCATAGCTGGAAGCATTAAGCCAATAGCTATTATTTGAAAAGCAAAATAGATAACCATACCCCAAATTCCGCCCTTCAACCAGTTAGATAAATCTTTCCAGCCCATCTTTAAATCCTATTAAAAATTTCGTTATCAATCTGCCCCAACCTTATTTTTATCTCTTCAAGATTTTTGTTCAGCTCTGCAATTTCTTCATCTTCTTTCATTTTAACTTCGCCTATTTTTTCAAGCACGTTTTCAATCTGCCTCAAATCTCTTTCGATTTCATCAACGTCCCTCTTTGCAGAATTAAATTTGTCAATTCTAACAAAAATTGTTTCATTAAAATCTTTTTTTACAGTTTGAGCTTCTTTAAATTCCCCATCTTTAGCCATGCCCAGCTCTTCAGGTTCGAGCAACCTTTCTGCTTTTTCAGGAGCGTCCAATAACTTCATATCTTCAATGTTACTATTCTTTGTATACTTTGGTAAATTGGGAAGGGAGCTTTCTAGCCTGGAAGGAGGCAAGCCCAACAAGCTAAATGGCTTGGCATTTTCTTGTTTAGGAGGTTGTTTTATTTCAAATTTAGATTCTTGAAAATTATCGGAGGAAACCCTGTTTTCCCCCGCATCACCACTATTTTTCTCAGAAGAGTCTTCAATTGCAGACTTAATAACGTCCCGATTAGAGACATCACGACTATCTCCGCTAGGAGTAGGAAGATTTAACGGAGCACTTCGCACAACCTCAAAATTCACTTCAGGTAAAGGAGGCGCAATAGGTATTTCAGGGATATCTTCTTTTTTCTTGAACAAGTTCATAAGCTAAAGAGAAGAAATTCTTTTTTATAGGTTTATATTAACTTGTAAGTTACTACACGGTAAATAGAAAGGTATTTAATAGCTACCCTTTATAAATGATAATGCAAATTAATTTACTCAAATCACTCGTCGAAGAAATGGCTGGTTCTTCTCTAATTGTAGACATTCTATTCGATAAAAAAGATGTAAACGAATTTCTTATAGCTAAAAAGATGAATCTCACTATAAATCAAGTTAGAAATATTCTTTACAAACTTTCTGCTGAAGGACTGGTCTCTTTTACAAGAAAAAAAGACAAAAAGAAAGGGTGGTATATTTATTTCTGGACACTAAATACTGAAAAATGTCTTCTAAGAATAGAAAGAGAGCTTGTCAAGAAAATGGAAGAATTCAAGCAACTTTTGAGAGATAGAGAAACAAAGAGATATTATACTTGTAAGGGCTGCAATATTGAACTTACTGAGGAAAAAGCGCTTGAACATGATTTTTCATGTGAAGAGTGTGCAGAAGTTTACACTTTAGTGGACAACACTAATGCCCTAAGAGATATTAAGGGAAAAATCACAAAAAAAGAGAACGAGCTAAAGGACATACGAACAGAATTAGCAAGCATTTTAGAAATAAAAAGTAAGAAAAAATCTTCAGATGCAAAAAAAGAGCTAAAACTCAAAGAGGAAGAAAAAGCGAAGAAAGCAAAGTTGAGAAAGAAACAGCAAAAGAAAAAACCTGCAAAAAAGGTAGTAAAAAATAAAAAGAAGAAGAAATGAAAGCAAAAGGAATATTATCTAGCTACACTGGAATTTTAGTTATAATTAATGTAATTGTTTTTTTAGCAGCCTTATTTTTAGAATATAATAATCCCAATTTTATAAAACACCTTGCGCTCCAGCCTTCAGAAATTCTCAATGGAAAATCTCTTTGGACTTTCGCAACAAGTATGTTTATGCATGCAGGCCTAGGTCATTTATTCGCAAATATGATTTCTCTAATCTTTATTGGAGGATTAGTCGAGAAAATCTTAGGAAAAAGAAGATTCTTAGCATTATATTTGATTGGGGGTTTTGTTGCATCTTTATTCTTTATAGCTCTTGCAGGGTTTTTTGGAACAACAGACTTGGGAGCAAGGTTTTTTGGTAGCCCCCTAACCTATGCTGTAGGAGCTTCCGGAGCAATTTTTGCACTAGGAGGATTGCTTGCAGTTATAACACCAAGACTAAGAGTTCTTGCATTCTTTGTAATTCCGATGCCTATGTGGTTTGCGATGGTAATTTTCACATTTGTTATTTGGCTTCTGTCAGCATCTCTTTCCTTGCCAATTGGAAACACGGCCCATCTTGGAGGGCTAATTGTAGGAGTTATATACGGCTTTTACCTCAAGCATAAATATCCTAAAAAAACAGAAATGATTGCAAGATATTTTGGAGGATAAATGAAAGCTAAAAAATTGTCTAGAAACTATTTCAAAGAGTCTTGGAGTTTTGTAAAGCAAAATAGAAACTATATTTATTTCTCAACACTAATTTTTCTTGTTTTTGCATTTATTGGTTACTTCATTTCTCCGCCAACTGCGCTAGAATCTCAAATATTAAAAATAATTGAAGAGCTAACCAATGCATTTAAAGGACTTAACCTAGTTCAAACCATAAGCAAGATATTTTTTAACAATCTCTCCGCAAGCTTTTCTGCGCTATTATTAGGAATATTCTTTGGGATATTCCCTTTAGTTGTCGCAATCATCAACGGATATATTGTGGGCTATGTTGCAAACAAGGCAGTTTCTCAAGAAGGCATACTAATTCTATGGAGACTTTTACCTCACGGAATATTCGAACTACCTGCAGTGTTAATCTCAATAGGAATAGGAATTTCGCTAGGAACGAGTTTATTTAGAAAAGTTAATTTCAAAGAGCAATTTAAAAGTTCCATGAGAGCATTCCTTATTATTATATTACCTCTTCTTCTAATCGCAGCAATAATCGAGGGGTTTTTAGTCTTCTTTTTATCATAACCCAATATTTATAAAAACAATATTCCTGACTATTAAATGGAACTTAATGCTATCTACCCAAGACAGAAATTAATAAATATCATTATAATAGGATATTTTCTCCTTTTCTTCTTCTCTTACTTTTATTTTTTTATAACTAGTAACGCTATTTCAGGCAAGGCAATATCCGAACAAGAACAGCTAAACATCAACTTCAATAAGCCAACAATAAACTTTGAGCTGAATACCTCAAAAGTAATCGCGTTTTTCGCATTAACTGGCGGAGCATTACTTATAATAGGAGTAGTATTCTTTTTTTCAAAACCGTTGCATAGAAAAATCACGAAAGAACAGAAAATTATTAGAAAATACTCTCCATTCAACTCTTTAAATTAAAAAATTCTCCTAATTTTTTCTGTTTCCCGTAATTAGCTAGTATCCACGAAATTTCAGAAAACTTTTTAATCGGAATTTTTATTCTAGAATCAATATTTTTCAAGGCTTCTTCAATAGAAACAGCTTTTTCTGGATTTTTTAAAAATGCTTTTCTCATCAACTCTCTTAAAATCCCCACTCCTAACGGAGCATAATAATCTTCAGAAACCTCTCTAAAAATAACAATAGTAGCTTGCCGCTTAATTCTCTCTAAATATTCTGCCACAGCCAAACGATTCGCATAATACGCACCAGTAACACTCGAAGCATAGTCTTTTCTTCCATAGAATCCTTCAAAATCTTTCCAAAAACCCATTTTCTGGTTAGTAAGATTTTCTTTACTTAAATCATCAATATGCGGAAGGCTAGCTTCAATAACCTCAAATTTAAACTCCCCAGGTAAAAATAAAATCTCATAATGATTTCCGTTATACTCATCTGAAAAAATCATAATTTCATTTATTTCTTTGTATGTTTTAATTTTTTTCAATAAATCTTTACTAATCATATCATCAACCGCAGTAATTCCCCAACGAGTCGGAACCAATCTTCTTTGAGTTTTAACTCCAAGCAATCCAGCAGAAAGCAATTTTTGCATCTGGCTTATTTTTATTTTTGAATTATACAATTCTTTTAGTGCATCAGTTGATTTCACATCATAATCTCCAACAATATAATCAACCTTTTTTTCAACAAACGGATTTTCTTCAAGCAAAACCCTATCAATAGGAGCAGGATTAGCCATAATTGTTGAGATTCTTGAAGAACTATATTGTAAAGTTGGAACTCTCTTTAAGAAAAATTCAGTTGAAACAGGTTTTGAAGACAAAGCTAATTCCTGCGTAACATTATTCAAACTTTTATTTAACTTAACATTCGTAACTTGCCTTCCGTAAATCATCTGCCCTCTATAAGCTAAAATATCTTCAATACTCAAATTTTTCTCAACCCATTCTTCAGGTGAAGCCATAACAGTTGTATCTCCTTTCAAATCAGGTGAAAGAATTCCAGAAAAAACATTAGGATAATTAACTCTCCCAACAAAAATTTCAGGCGGAGTGCTCCCAGAAAAATGCAATTTAACTTTCGGAAAATTATCTCTAATTTTACTCAAAATTACTTCTGCTTTATCTCTACGAATGAAATCTTCGCCCATCCTTTAAGAAATAGTGCAGAGTTTATATGGATTTATGTGGAGAATTAGAAGGATTTTTAAAGTTGAGGTAAGTTAACTATTTATGTCAACAGGAAAACGGAGAGAGGATAGTAAAAGGTATGACCATCTATCTAAAAGAGTTCTCGCAGGGCTATCTTTCATAGATAAGAATGGAGACATTGTTAGACCAACAAGAAATACCCCCTTCCCGCCAAGAGGAGGCGCGTATGGAAGATCGCCTATACCTGCAGACCGAAAAAAACATTATGATGCAACTAGAGCCTATGGTCCTGACGGGCAAAATAGCCGTTATCATACCTATAGGCCCTCGGGTCAAGATATTTCTGGGATGATGGGCATTGTAGCTATTTTCGCAAGTATATTTTTTTTATCAACTAACATAACAGGCAACGCAATCGCAAATTTATCAAACACAACAACAAACTACATCGGATTATGTTTACTCGCACTTGGTTGCATCTCTGGTTTCTTCTGGTTAAAAGGTAAAAAGAGAAAGTAAAGCATCAACTTTATAAATCCCCAACTTCTTAACAAATTATGGCAGACACATCAGTTCCAATGGGTTTTGGAGGCGGTTTAACTCGTTTCAAAGAAGAATATAACTCTAAACTAAAATTCAGTCCTTCTGTAGTTGTTATAATGATAATTGTTGTAATTCTTTTCAGAATATCACTAAAATATATATTATAAAATGTTCGGTTCTATTAATCCTAAGCAAATTCAAGGAATGATGAAAAAAATGGGCATCGCCCAAGTAGACATAAATGCAAAACGAGTTATTATTGAGTGTGAAGATAAAAATATAATTATTGACGAACCTTCTGTAGCAAGAATTGCAATGCAAGGCCAAGTTTCTTACCAAATTTCAGGACCAGAACATGAGGAATCAGCAGAGTCTTTTAGTGAGGCAGATGTAAAAATGGTTATTGAAAAAACAGGAAAATCAAAAGAAAAAGTAATTGAAGCTCTGAAAAAAAACGACGGTGATATCGCAGAAACAATAATGCAACTTAAATGATAAACTCACCAAAATCCTGGCAATTTAACATTGAAAAATCCAAAGAATTTCTAGCAAAAGCCGAACGTCTCTCGCATTTCTCTTTAGACCTTTTACACGAAAATCGCTCGATTGCAAAAGTTCTTTTTGAATTACACAAGTCTGTAATTCATTTAATAAAAGCATTCCTAGACTTAGAACAAAAACAAATAAAAATCACGAACGAACCAAAAAAAGATATTATGGCCTTCTTTGAAAAAATAGCTCCGAAATATTTAGATAAATCTCAAATAAAAACCCTTTTTTCAATTCTCACTCTAACAAAAAAACACAAAGACTCACACCTAGAATTTGTAAAAAGCGAGAAATTTGTTATTTTTTCAGGCAAAGACTACAAAACTATTACAAAAGAGCATCTAAATGCTATGATTTTGGCGATAAAAGGGTCAATTTCTAGATTTCCTTTAAAAGCATAAGATATAAATACCCCTTAGCATTATAAGATTTCTACGACATTTATGTTTAGGGAGACCTATGATTAGTGAAATTTTAAAGGAAAAAACAAGCGCCGACCATTTGCTTTATGTAAGCATGAAATATACCAAAACATGCGATGTAATTCTTAACTTAATTGCAAGATGGAAGAGCATGATGGAACTATGCTTTGATGCAATGCTGCAAAAATCTTTTGATGAGGGCCAGATTAAAATAATGGCTAGCTCTCCAAAGCAAAAAATAGAATTTATGAGGACCTACTTCAAAAAACAAAAAGGAATACAAGAGGCAATACCTCTTTATGTGTTATTTAAACGGATTCCAGACCTTCAGAAAACACGAGAAGGAGAGTTTAGAAAGAACGTAAACTTGAAAATTATCGAGCCTGGAAAGATTACAGAAATTAATTTAGAGAAGCTAAAAGAGTACTCAGAGATACTCGAAAGATTTATAAGTGATGTTAAGCATTTTCTTTCTGATTAAAATGGGTAGAGTTATTGCTATCGTATCCGGTAAAGGCGGCGTTGGTAAAACAACAACCGCGATTAATCTTGGTGCGGCATTAAACAAATTGAACAAAGAAGTGATTGTAGTAGATGTAAACCTAAACACCCCAAATATCGGAATTCACCTCGGCGCGCCAGTTGTTCCTATAACTTTAAATCACGTTTTAAAAGGAAAAGCAAATATAGAAGACGCAATTTATGAACATTCTTCAGGTACAAAAATCGTTCCTTCCTCTCTTTCTGTGAAAGAAATAACTAACTTTAACACAAAAAGAATACCTGGAATTATAAAAAAACTAAAAGAAATGGCAGATTTTGTAATTCTTGATTCAGCAGCCGGTTTTTCAGAAGAAGCAATGGCAACTCTTGAAGCAGGAGAAGAAATCTTAATTGTAACAAATCCAGAAATGCCTTCAGTAACAGATGCTCTTAAAGCAATTAAAGTAGCAAAAGAAATGGGCAAGGAAATAAAAGGAATTGTTGTCACAAGACATAGAGATGAAGACTATGAAATGTCCCTTTCGTCAATAAAAGCAATGTTAGAGTCTCCTATAATTGGAGTAATTCCAGAAGATTCTGCAGTAAAAAAAGCGCTAAACAAGAGAGACGCAGTAGTTCATACACACCCAAAAAGCCAAGCAGCGAGAAGATATAATGATATCGCAATAAAGATTATTGGTCCTAGCGCAGAAAAATTTAGAAAAGAAGAAGGCGTCTTTGACAAATTCTTGTCCTTTATACGACAAGAGGAATAAGACCTTACTTACGTACTAAAAAATTTATTTTAATTGAGCACTATTGTCTTTTGAATATCTCCTGAAACATCGTAAAATTCTCCATCATCTTTGTTCATTCTAAATACAAAATAGAACTGTCCTGGCCGAGTTGTTAAATTTCCTAAATTTATTTTATACTCTTTTCCAGAATATTTTATAGTTAACACCTGATTATCTAAAATATCTAATATTTCTCCGCCACCGCCGCCCTCTAGAGCGAGAGTCATGCCCGGAATAGAGACATTTACTTGAGAGCTACCGTTATTTTGGCAAACTAGCACATGGCTATTATCTTTGTGCGCGTAACAAACAAAAAGTTCTTCGCCCAATCCTTCCTTATTCAAAAAAGAGATTTCTTTATTTAAAAAATCACTTAGATTCTTTTCAGAATTGTATAAATCATAATCAACAACAATCCCTGCTTCAGATTCCAAACGTTGGCTCTTCTCATAAAAATCTTTTGGAGTATTTCCAGTTATTACATAATTTTTTACAGAAGCCATGCTTACAATAATTGCCGCAATAATCACCGCACTCAAAATAAAAAACTGTGCTCTCTTGTTCATGCCCCTCATGATTTACTAAATGAATTGATGTTTATAAAGATTTCAAATCTAATCCCAGAAATATTTTCCTTCTCTCTTCTTTTTAGCCAATCCACTCCTGCTTAAATCTTCTCTGCTAACGGAAATCGTTCTATCGTCCACTTCTACCTTCTTAATTCGAACAAAAATAAACAATAAAACAACTATGAGAATAAAAACTATGGCAATCATTCCCAAAATAAAATAGCTAGTTATTCCAAAATTCACTCCAATCATGCTTCCCGTCAAAGTTGAGCTCATAAAAACCCCAATAAAATTCTACTTTTAAATATAGTTACATTCGAGTATATATTATAAAAATTCGTTAATAAACAATCCGAAGACTTGCAGGATTGACTAAAATGTTTCTTTAGGTTTAGAGTGAGCAATTCGCTTTGACACAAATTTTCTAAACAGGAAATGCAAATTGCGAATTAATTTTTCTTTTGAGGCCTAGCAAGGTCATCCCTTGTGGATAAAGAAAAAGAACTCAGCGCAAACCCGGGAGCTAGCTCAGTATCCCATTAAAGAGGTCAAATATTATCCTCAGCTTTGCAACCCTTCAAGCATCTGGCTTATAACTTAGAGTTGCTCCGATCAAGGCCTCACTCGTTTCACCATAAGGAGATCGAGAAGGACAAAACCTCAACGTCAAACAATTGACTTTTAAAGTTCAGCATCACGCGCCCCCTTGCGACTCGCCTAAAGTCCGTTTGCGAAAATGCGTGGGACTAACACGCAGGTCTGGTTTGCAAAATTACGAGCTATCGAAGATTTTTAAGGGTTTCGGTTATGATTTTCCAACAATTAATTTATAATAAAAATCAAAAAACTTTTCATCGTTAAAATCCCTATGTTGTTCCAATTTCATCTCAACATTCTTAACAAAATTTCCAATCAGCCTTCTGGCACCCCTATTTCGTCTTAAAATAGAATAAAGAAATATCCCGTTTCTTTGCATATTGTCCCGGCTAGAATAAACGTTAACAAGAGGAGTGTCCATAGTATAACGATTAGACAAATTTGGTGTTCCAATTTGCACAATTTTAGAAATCTTATTTTTATTTTTTGTAACAAAAAGCTGAGAAATCAGTCCTCCGTTGCTCTTACCAAATAAGATTACTTTCTTTTTTCTTTTCAAGAATTTTTCTAAATCTCCAGAGGCTTTTTTTATTTCAGTCAATGCGATGCTTCCACTCCATCGAAAAACTTCGGCTTTTATCTTTCGTTTTTCTAAAAACTTTTTAAAATCATACACGTATCTAAATGAGGGAGATTCACTACAAAAACAACTTGCAATTCTATAAGTTAACTTTCTGAACCATTTCGGACCATCTAAATATGTCTTTGAACCATGAATAATTACAACTTCCATTAAAACCGATAGAGTTTCACTTATTTTAAATCTTCCTCTCTCCAAAATATTTATAATGCCTAAAACCATCGAATCTCATGGCAAAACTACTCGATGCACTTTTATTACTCCTTCTCATTTTGTCTTTAGTACTTCTCGGATATAAGTTTTATGAGCTAACTCCACAAGAACAAAAAGATTTGAGTATCTTTATAACAAACTCCGAACTTCCCCAAGCAAATGCAAGCTCAGAACTCGTAATGTTCATGCCAAATATGAGATTTGACACAAATAAGCTCTCTTACTACTTTTCAGATTGCGAGCAAGAAAAGCAAGACCGAGTTCTCGAAGCATTTTCAATAGTTTCAAATCAAACTCAAGTAATTTCTTTTTACGAGATAAATTCAGAAGAAACTGCAAAAATAAAAGTCTACTGTTCTGATACAAAAAAACCAACGAGAAACAACACTTTCGTTGCAGGCGAAGGCGGGCCAGACAGCTTAATTAATCTTTCACTTTATCCTTTGATAAATTCAGGACAAATTTATCTTTACGGAACACAAAACAAAGCGCAATGCGACTATCCTGTTGTAGAAACCCATGAACTAATGCACGTTTTCGGATTTGACCATCTTCAAGACAAAGAGAGTGTGCTGTATCCTTACGTTTCCTGCGAACAAAAAATCACTCCAGAAATAATTTCAGAACTTAAAAGACTTTATTCAATTGAACCAAAATCGGATTTGTGGATAAAACGAGCGAATGTTTCTAAAGGAGGAATTTATCTCAATTTTGAAATATCTATTGAAAATAGAGGATTGATTTCAGCAACAGTTGTAGAGTTAGAAATTTACGATAACACCAATAATAGAAAAATCGGAAACTTTTCAATGCAAAAACTCGAGCCCGGAACGACAAATACACTTACCCTTCAAAATTTTAAACTACCATCACGAAACATAAACAACTTAAGATTTGTTGTCAAGACGCAAACACCAGAATTTTTCTACGAGAATAATGAATTTATTGCTAAACTAAACTAATTAGCTCACTACTTTCTAAGTCTTAAAAATAACAATACTAGCAAACAAACTATCACAGCAAGAATAACAATCCCTAAAATAATATAGCCTTCCATCCCCTTCGATTTATCCGTAGCCGGAAGATTAGTTAGGGCCAGAACATCTTCGCCAGTAGAGAGAGTATTAGTCTCGCCGCCAGGGACAGAATCAGAAATGAAAATGCTGTTGTCCTCAGAACTTCTACTCGCAGAATGATGATGCGTTACTTTGCTGTCCGTATCTCCGGTCTCAACATCCTCCTCTGAATCATTAATCTTAACATTGACAGCTTCGCTTAGCTGATCCCCAAAGAAAACTTTCAAACCAAATGTTTCTCCAATAGTACCTTTAGCCACAACCGAGAAAGATACTTCCTGGCTTTGGTCTTTAGTCAAGCTCAAAACTAACGGATTCCCGCTAGAGTTTATAAAAAATGGCAATGAATCTTGTGATGTCCCTATTAGTCCTTTTTCTTTAGTCCGGGTGTAAACAAAATCTCGCCCTCCGCCCCCTGCTGGCCAACTGCTAAAAACTACATTCCACAAATTATTATCTCCTGCCTTAAAACAAAGACTAACGCCTACAATATCTGCTAAACCAGTCATGCAACCATTCGGAGAAAACACCGTGGTTAAATTTCGCATATTTTTTCCTATAAAAACTGGCCCAGAAAAACATTGTCCGCACGCCCAACTTCCTTGACCAGAAGAAATATTTAACGGCCCATTGCCACTCGGTTTAGATAAACAAACTCCATCAAAACAATCAGATAGGTTATTGGAAAAATCATAATTTACACTTTCTAAATCTGGAATTACTAAACCAACTGAAAAATTATTACAAACGTCCTTGTCACAAACCACATTAGCTCTAAAAACCAAAGATTGATTTTGAATAACTTCCACATTATTAACTGGAGATAAAATACCTACTGAAGCAGACACAAACAACGAGCAAAAAACTAAAGCAAATGCGGATACAAACAACCAATATTTTTTATTCATGTCCTAAAACAACATCGAGGATTTATAAGCATTATTATACTCCACATAAATAATCCTTGTTGATAAACACGCCCACAGCCGGAATCGGACCGGCGAGCCCTTGCGGGCCGGGATTTCCAGTCCCGTGCAATACCACTATGCGATGTGGGCAATTAACTATTTAGTAGAATGGTTGTTTTTAAAGATTATCAATACTAAGATTTATAAAAACAAATTGTATTTATTAGCTATGGGTGATATATTTGGAAGTTTTATTTCTTTGTCAAATAATTTTCTTTCTACAGTTCCGCAAAACGAGTTTTTACTTATAGAAATTGGAATGATTATCACTCTCTGTGCAGTTCTCGCTTCTTTTTCTAGACTAATAAAACAACCCCCTATGTTTGCTTATGTTCTAGCAGGTTTTTTGATTGGTCCAGCGTTATTTGGTTTCGTAAAAGATATTGGAATAATTTCCTCTCTTTCTGAGATTGGTGTAGCATTTCTAGTATTTTTAGCAGGATTGGAGATTTCTCTTAAAAAATTAAGACAAGTTAAAGTAGCAAAAATCTCTCTCGTAGCATTTTTGCAAGTTGCAATAGTTTTTTCCCTAACTTTATTATTAGTAAAATTTATTGATCTCACTTTTATGCAGGGAGTTTACATAGGGATAATAATTTCTTTTAGCTCAACAATGATTGTTCTAAAGATTCTTTCGGACAAAGGAGAGTTGATAACAGTTCATGGAAGAATAATTATAGCGATTTTGTTACTTCAAGATTTAATTGCAGTCTTGGCAATTACAATTCTTAACTCAGATAACATCTCTCTAATGACAATTGTTCCATCGTTAGTTAAAATAGTTATTATAGTCCTGGTCGCTTTAATTTTGAAAAAACTGGTTTTTAACTATATTTTTAAGCGTGCAGCTTCTTCTAAACACTCAAAAGAACTTTTAGTTTTGTTTTCTCTCGCAGTCTTATTCGTATTTATAATTTTATCTCTGATATTTAACTTATCTATAGCAATCGGAGCATTTATTGCGGGAGTTTCTTTAGCTAACCTTTCCTATAAAACCGAACTCGAATCAAGAATAAGGCCCTTACGAGATTTCTTTTCCATAATGTTTTTTGTTGCACTTGGAATGCAAATAACAATCATTGGAATGGAAAAAGAAATAGGCCTTTTCATATTTTTAGTTCTTGGCGCAATTATAATTAAGCCGCTAGTCACCTTTATTCTTCTAAGAATCTTTGGTTACACACAAAAAACAAGTTTTCTTTCAGGATTCGGGCTAGGTCAATTATCCGAGTTTTCAATTATCTTAGCAGTTCTAGGATTTTCAACAGGAATTTTGACACAATCAATGCTTTCAGTAATAATAATAGCAACAATCCTTTCAATGTCTCTAACTGTATTCTTCTTAGACAAGGAAAATGACATTTTCCATGCTTTTAGAAAACCAGTTGCATGGTTAGATTTTATCCCAGTCAGAGAGCATTTTGGGTACATGGATAAATCTCAAAAAACTGTTTTGTTAGTCGGTTGTGACAGAATGGGTAAAATTATCTTAAAAGATTTAGTACAAGAAAATAAAAGTAAAGTTCTTGTATTGGATTTTAACCCCGAAATAATTTCATTACTAAAAGAAAGAAAAATTTCTTGTCTATATGGGGACATTGAAAGTCCAGATATTTTAGAATCAATAGACGTGACTAAACTCGAAAGGGTAATTAGTACAGTTCCAGATTTAGTAGACAGTATTTCTTTATTAAAATTAATAAGAAAAGAGAATAAGACAGCAAAAGTAATCTTAACAGCACAAACTAATGAAGAAGCACTAGAGTTATATCAAAATGGTGCAGATTATGTAATGTTACCAAGATTTACGGCTGGCGAAGTAGTAGCCAATATTCTTAAAAAAGAAGATACTTCACTTGAAGCAATAAGAAAAAATCAAATTGAAAGAATCAAGAAGTCAAACAATACATTTTAGCAATCGCCAAACTTAAAAAGACTTAATTCTTAGTCAAATTATGGCAGAAGACAAAGTAATAGAATCTCTTTCCCCGATTGAAAGAAAAGTTCTACCAAATATACAAGGAAACGCAAATTTAGAAGATATCGCTAAGAAATCAGGTACTGACAACACTACAACACTTAGAGCATTAGAATTTCTAAAAAACAAGGGAATTGTAGAAATTAATTCAGAAGAAAAACAACTTGCAGTTTTAGGAATAAATGGAATATTTTACCAAAAAAAAGGACTCCCCGAAAGAAGATTAGCGGACGCACTTTTAGAAAAGAAATCAATTCCTCTTGGCGAAATAAAGAATGTTTGTGATTTAAATGAAAATGAAGCAAAAGTTTCTGTAGGAGTTTTGAAAAAGAAAGCACTTGTGGACATCAAAGAAGGAAGAGTAGTCTTGACAGCAACAGAAGCAGAAGTTAAAAAAGAAAATCTTGAAGAAAAATTCTTGAAAAAATTGCCAACAGAAATAAAGTCTCTTGAACCTGAAGAGAAGTTTGCACTTGAGTCTCTAAAAAACAGAAAGGATATTATTGAAATCAAAAATGAAAAAACAATTACAGTTTCTCTAACAGAAAGTGGTAAAAAACTCTCAAAAGAAGAGATTAATGAAGATATGATTGAGCAACTAACTCCAAAAATAATTTCATCTGAAGGATGGAAAGGCAAGAAATTCAGAAGATACGACATAGTTTCTCCAGTCCCAAGAATTTATGGGGGTAAAAAACATTTTGTTAATCAGGCTATTGATTATGGTAAAAAAATCTGGCTTGAAATGGGTTTCAAAGAAATGACTGGGCCGATTGCAGATAGTTCATTTTGGATATTTGATGCTTTATTTACAGCTCAGGATCATCCAGTTAGGGAAATACAAGATACTTTCTTCGTGAAAGGAATGTCAGCAAAACTTCCAGACAGAAAATTAGTTGAGCAAGTAAAAAAAGCTCACGAAGAAGGAATCTCTGGGAGTAAAGGATGGCAATATAAATGGAGCCCAGAAACTTCTCAGAAAGTAGTCCTAAGAACCCATACAACCGGACTTTCAGCACATACTCTTGCAAATTTGAAAAAAGAAGATTTGCCTGCAAAGTTTTTTGCATTAGGGAGAGTGTTTAGAAACGAGACAGTTGATTGGAAACATGGTTTTGAATTTCACCAAACAGAGGGAATAGTTGTAGATGAAAATGCGAACTTTAGGAATCTCTTAGGTTATTTAAGAGAATTTTATAAGAAAATGGGTTTTGAAAAAATAAAATTTGTGCCGAGTTTCTTCCCATATACTGAACCGAGTGTAGAAATACAAGCATGGCATTCAGAAAGAAAAGAATGGATTGAGCTAGGTGGTGCCGGAATATTCAGACCAGAATTAACAATTCCATTATTAGGAAAAGCAATTCCAGTTCTAGCCTGGGGTCAAGGATTTGATAGAGTAATTATGGATGCTTACAAAATAAAAGATTTTAGAGAATTTTATTCAAATGACATTAAAATTTTAAGAGATAAGCCTCTTTGGGGGAAATAATGAGTGGTAATACATTAATTTTTATTAGGCACGGCAAAACAGAAATAGATAAAGCTAGATCGATTTCTAAATGGGTTTTGGCAGAGCAGGGCAAAAAAGAAGCAGAAAGTTTAATATCTATTAAAGAATTCCAAGATGTTGCGTTATTGTTTTCATCTGAAGAAGAAAAGTCATATGCAACAATAAAACCATTGGCTGATAAAATAGGAAAGAAAACTATAAAAGTTAAAGATTTAGGGGAGATAAGAAGACCTGATGCGCATTTAATCAGCTCAGAACAATACGAAGAAAGAAAGCATAACTTATTAGCAAATCTAAATTACACAGAGCATGGATGGGAAAAGGCAAAAAACGCATTAAAAAGATTTAGAAAAGCAGTTGAAAAAATCAATAAACAAAATGAAGGTAAAAAAATAATTATTTGCGCTCACGGAACTGTTTTAACACTATACTTTTCATATTTAAGAAATGAATTAAAAAACATAAAAGAGACTTTAGGATTTGGCTCATATGCGATAGTTAAGAATAACAAAATCATAAAAGATTTCGAGGTAAAAAACTAAATGGCAACAATAACAATTTCAAGAAAAGAATTTGATAAGAATATAAAGCTATCGGGAGATATTTCAGAAAAATTAATGAATGCTGGAATTTCAGTAGAGTCAATAGGTGAAAAAGAAATTATTTTAGAGATAACTGCTAATAGGCCGGACTTACTTTCAACACAAGGAGTTTTCAGACATCTAAAAGCATATTACGGGAAAGAAACCGGATTAAAGAAATATCAAATTAACAAACCTGAAAAGAATTTCAAAGTTATTATTGATAAATCCTTAAAAGATATCAGACCATTTACAGCTTGCGCAATTATTAAAGGTTTGAAATTTGACGACGAGAAAATAAAGCAAATTGTAGACTTACAGGAAAAACTTCATGCTACAATTGGCAGAAATAGAAAAAAACTAGCAATAGGAATTTATCCTTTAGAAAAAATAACTTTGCCAATCAAATTTGAAGCACGAAAACCACAAGACATTAGATTTATTCCATTAGAATTTCCAAGAGAAATTTCTGGATTGCAGATTTTATCCCAGCACCCAGCAGGAAGAGATTACGCTCATTTGTTAGAAGGAAAAGAAAGATTCCCAGTTTTTGTAGACGCAAAAGGAAAGATACTTTCAATGCCACCAATAATTAATTCGCACGAAACGGGAAAAGTTTCTCACGAAACAACTGATGTTTTTATTGAATGTTCGGGTTTTGACTTTCAAATTTTGCAAAAAGTTTTGAATATAATTGTAACCACGATGATTGATTTGGGCGGGAAAGCTTATGCAATGGAATTAGATTATGGGAAAAAAGTCATCACACCAAATTTAGAGCCAGAAAAGATGAAAATCTCTTTAGAAAATGCCAATAAGCTAATAGGATTAAATTTGACAGAAAAAGATTTGCAATCTCTTCTCCCGCGCATGGGCTATGATTATTCAAAAGGAATTGTCTCAGTTCCAGCATATAGAACAGACATTTTACACGAGGTAGATATTATCGAAGATATTGCAATTGCATATGGATACGAAAATTTAATACCCGAAATACCAAAAGTTGCGACAATAGGCGAAGAATCTCAAATTTCAAAACTAAAAAACAGAATTGTAAATGCATTAACCGGTTTAGGCTTATTAGAAACTTCTTCATTCCATCTAATTAAACCAGAAGAAATTTCAGAACTAAAAGCTTCAGATTTATTAGAGCTAGAAAATTCAAAATCAGAATATAAATTTTTAAGATATAACCTCTTAGTTCCGTTATTAAGAATTATTTCACAAAATTCAGATGCAACCTATCCTCAAAAAATATTTGAACTCGGAACAATTTTCGAAAAAGACAAAGAAAACAAAACAGAAACAGGAATTTTAGAAAAAGAAAGAGTTGCAATAGCTTTGGTTGATGAAAGAATAAATTTTACAGAAATAAAACAGGTTTTAGACTATTTATTTAAAATGCTCAATAAAGAATATAAGCTAGACGAAACGGAAGCAAGCGAGTTTATAACAGGTAGAACAGGCAAGATTATTGTCGATAAAAAACAAATAGGAATAATCGGTGAAGTAGCTCCGCGAGTTCTCAAAAATTGGAATATCAATATGCCAGTAGTTGCTTTGGAAATGGATTTAGATTCTTTACTGTAACTCACTATTTTCAATATTCCATTTTTTCACCACACAAATCTATTTAAAACAATTTTTTTTATCAAAATTATGGAAGAGATAATACAAAGCAAATGCGGTCTCTGCGTTGCCCATACTCTCCACGACGCCTATTCTTTTATAAAATCTTTACAACACAGAGGAAGAGAAGCCTGCGGAATTTTTGCACTAGGAAATAATCGTCTAGATGTAATAAAATGGAAAGGTGCTGTAACAAAAGTTGATTTAGTTGATTTGCACAAAATCTTCCCAGCTCATCTATATCATACATTTGGGGCACATGTCAGATATGCAACAAAAGGAAGAGAAGACAAAATTTTAGAAGACGCACATCCACACGTAATTGGCGGGAAAATTGATGATAGGGGAACACATATAATAATTAGAAATTGCGATGCAATTGCAATTCATAATGGCCAGGTAAATTTTAAAGAACAAGAATGTGATACAAAACTTTTATTAAAATACTATTTAAAAAATAAAGAGAAATCTTTAGTAGAGAATATTCCCGGTTCTTATATCCTAGCAATCGCAGACAAAAAAAGAAATCAAGTTCTTGTTATGCGAGACAGATTTGGGGTCAAACCCGCTTGCCTAGGCTTCAAAGATGGAAAATACTGTATTGCATCAGAAGACATTGCATTAATTGAAAATGGTGCAAGGTTTATAGAGGACTTGGACGCAGGGGTGGCATATTATCTAACCAACGACGGAAATTGTAAGAAAACGATAATCTCTCAAAATTTCTCTAAAAGACATTGTTTTTTTGAATGGAATTATATTGCGGACCAACGTTCTTTGATAAACGGTCTAAGTGTTTTAAAACTTAGGCAAGAGCTGGGTAAAGCGCTAGCAGAAGAATTTCATCCAAATGATACAGATATCGTAACCTTTCTTCCAAGGTGCCCAGAAGGAGCTGCAAGAAGCTATTCAAAGGCCTTAGGAGTTGAGCATAAGTTTCTCCCAGTATTTTATAAACTAAGAGGAGAGCGATCTTTTCAGGGAACAACAAAAGAAGACAGAGCAAGTTCAATAGAAAGTAATTTACATATTTTACCAGAAGCCGAGAAAAAAATAAAAGGCAAAGTTGTTTTAATGATTGATGATAGCACAATAAGAGGAAATAATTCTCGTCACGCTTGCAATTTGCTAAGAAAATACGGAGCAAAGAAAATTTATCTTGTAAACTATACGCCAAAAATTGGAATTATTGGCTCGGATAAAATCCAAAGGGGCTGTTTATTTGGGGTCGACATGCCTCCGGGAGATGATTTTATTGTTCTAGACAAAACAAAAAAGATGAATGCTACAAATGAGGAAATAGATCTTAAATTAGGAGTCAAAACTCATTTTCTTTCTGTAGAAAAAATGCTAGAAACTTTTGAAAAAGCAGGAATACCGAGAACTTCACTTTGCACTTTCTGTATTGGTGGAGAACACCCGTTTAGAAAATAATCATCCAAAATAGCTATTTCCTTTCTCAACAGTACTTTTTTCAAATTCTTTTTCAAAAATCTCTACTAACGAAACAATTTTCTTTTTCATTTTTTGCCAATCGTTAAAAGCTCTTTTAACAAATTCGCTTTCCTCATTTTCATTGTAAACCGTATCTAGTCTAATCAATTTTATCTGCATTCTTGAGAGTTCTTTATAAATTTCTTTTATCTCCTTTTTGTCACTTTCAGAAAGATTTTTTAAAAAACTAAAAACAAATAATGGGGGAGAAGAGGGATTTATTAATGTTTCAAAAAAGTGCAAATAGGCTCCAACTTTCTCGCCAATAATCCTTCTCACATCTCTTATTAAGAATCCTCCTTCTTTTTCTGAGAGTTTTTCAATATCAAAATCTTCTTGTATCCTTTCAAAACTTGGCAAACTGTGTTTCTTTTCAATAGCAAGGTATTCTCGTTTTAATCGTTCAATATCATTTTCTTCCATTAGCGAACAACCATAGCGAATTTATTTGTTATTTGTTCGCTGTAAAACGGTTCAGATATTTGTTTTATCATTAGACAACAACACTTATCTTTATTTTTAATTGTTGGCTTTGCACTATCTCTTTATTGCTATTATCAACCATAGCGAACAACCCTTAATTTATTTTCAGATTCTTCGCTGTGCACTATTTTTTTATTGCTGTTGTTTACCATAAAACCTCTCAATTAAGAGAATTTATAAAACTTCGCGTTTGTTTATTTTTATGCCACAGTAGCTCAGACGGTTAGAGCGTAGCATTGGTAATGCTAAGGTCCCGAGTTCAACTCTCGGCTGTGGCTTTGCCACACGAATCAATATTTATTGCGAGAGCTGAAGGAGGGCAGAGTTCAACTCTCACCTGTGGCTTATTATCTTCTCCATCCCCCAAATCTTTATAAATAAAAAAATAAGCCCCTTCATATGGATAACACTAAAAAAGGGATTGATGTAATTGCAGGTGTTAATGAATCACTAAAGTATAGAAAGGAAAACCCCAAAGCGTCAGAAGAAAAAATAATGAATCATATAATGAATTTTTTGAAAGACAGAAAATTCGCAGAAACTAGACTTGATGTTATTGTTGGTGTCGCTCATGCATTAAAAATTCTTGAAAGAGCACCAAAAACAAGTGATAAAGAGATAATTGATAGAATAATGAAAGATTTAGAGACTATTTTGCCTAAAGAAGATTAATCTCGTCCAAATAACCTTGCCCAGAAGCCCCTTTTCTCGGGAACATAAATTTCTTCTTCTTTTATGTGTATTTCCTCTTTTGGTGCCTCTTGTTTCACAGAAGGAGTCCTCGCTTGAACTATCTTTATTGCCTTTTCAATTTCAATTCTAGAATGCTTTTGTGTAATTAATGCCCAACGTAAATCTTCAATCTTATAACCCTTTTTAAGATTTCTTTCTAGATAACTTACCAAAGACGCAACAACTGTTTCTTCTTTTATCATGCAAAGTTAAATATTCTCAAGTTTAAAAACATTATTAGTTTACAACATACACTTTGTAGTGTAAACATTTAAAAATAAGAAAGACATATTTTGTTTATGGCAAAGTTAAAAGGAAGTGAAACGGAAAAAAATCTTTTGAAAGCATTCGCTGGTGAAAGCCAAGCAAGGAATCGTTATACTTATTTTGCTTCAGTTGCAAAAAAAGCAGGATTCGAACAAATTTCTGCAATTTTTGAAGAAACAGCTGAAAACGAAAAAGAGCATGCAAAAGTTTTTTTCAAATATCTAGAAGGTTCAGATGTTGAAATAACTGCTACCTATCCTGCAGGAAAAATTGGAAATACAGAAGAAAATTTATTGGCAGCTGCAGAAGGTGAAAAACTTGAACATGGACAAATTTATCCTAGTTTTGAAAAAAAAGCAAGAGAAGAGGGTTTCAAAGATATTGCTAATTCATTTAAGGAGATTGGAGAAGTTGAAGAACAGCATGAAAAAAGATATAGAAAGTTATTAGTCAATATAGAAAAAGGAGAAGTTTTCAAGAAAAGCATAGCTCTTGATACAAAATGGAAATGTCGAAACTGCGGTTATGTTCACGAAGGTCCAGAAGCTCCAGAAATCTGCCCAGCATGCAAACATCCTCAATCGTACTATGAGGTATTAGCTGAAAATTATTGAATATAAAAAACAGGGCTATTAACTTAAAAAAGTAATATAAAATCCCTGAAAATATTTTTTATTTTTTGATTATAAAAAACGTGGTTCAAACTTTAATAAAAGTTAGTGTTTAATCCACGAAAAATATCTCTATTTTTTAAATATGAAAAAACGAGAGTACAAATTATATAATAATTAGTTTAAATCTCTCGAAAAATATTTCTATTTTATTGATTATAAATTTATTGTCTTCTGTCTCTTTTAAGCATATAATGGGCAATTACTAAACTACCAACAGCAAAGACTCCTGCTCCAACTCCCAGTCCAATATCTAAGCTTGTCAAATAATCAGGATGTTCATAATTTCCTATAGCACTTCCAAAAGCAGCAGCCCCTCCAACTAGTAGTGCGGCTTTCCCTATTCGTGCAAGGTTTCTAGCTACTATCATGTTTTCTTTTTCCATTTCAGACTCTCTTCCTGTTCTTTGCGTTTGTTCGTTTGCCATTTTATTTTTTGATTATGATTTTTTATTTTTTATATGAATCAATCCCTCTTCGCAAATCGCTTTCAGATGGAAGCCTTAACATTCCGCATCTACTAAAAGCATCAAGGAGTTCTCTTGGTTCAACCACTCCGTTTGTGTTAACATCAGCTAAACCATTTGTTCCGAATAATTGATCGCATAAATCATCATAAACTCTTTGGCTATTAGTTTGTTGTTTCCGATATTTTTGTTCCATAGCAGCATGTGCATCAGAAATTGTTGGGCCATCGTAATTTGCTGTTAAATAAAGTAACGTTAGTACAACAGGAGTTACAACAGAATTAGCCAGGTGTTTCACAAGGCGGATATTCATCCCCATTCTGCCATCTCTTCCCGCATCTCCCGAAACTACATAGTCAACTAATCCAACAAGCGGAATACCTCTCATAGTTTTTCGTAGAAAACTTCTTTTTGGTTGCGTTTCGTCTGTCATTTTATTTTTATTAATCTGAAGAATTTAAATCCTCCTTTTTTATCATCTTTCCTCGGTTTTTTTATAACCCTGGAAAGGGCTTATAAGGCGCTTAAAAAGTATGCCCTACTCGCCCCTTCTGGGAAAAAAGAGGTGATAATTACTATAGAAAATGCTAGTATTTAAATCTTTCGGTTTGTTGTAATTGCTAAGTGACAAATAGACTAATCAGAACAACATGACAAATCTTTATAATCTCTGCAAATCTATCTATTTCATGGAAGAGGTTGATCAAAGTTCCGCAAAAAATAAAATAGGTGAAAGTCAGTTTTATACTTTAATTACTAGCCGAGAAGTTAGTTGGCAGGCGATTGTGTATGATTTAATTAGAACAGAGCAACTTGACCCATGGGATATTGACATCGGAGTTTTGGCAGATAAATATGTTTTAGTAATTCAGCAAATGGAAGAGGCGAATTTTAGCGTTTCTTCAAAAGTTCTTTATGCATGTTCTATTTTATTAAGATTAAAATCAGAAATTCTTTCTAATAGATATATGCAAGAAATTAATGATGCTATATACGGAAAACAAGACGAGAAAAAATACTTACTTGAAAGAATCACACTAGACGATGATGAAATCCCAATTCTCGTTCCAAAAACTCCTATGCCTCGTTTTAAGAAGGTCACTCTGAACGAGTTGATGGGTGCGTTGCACAAAGCGATTGAAACAGAGAATAGAAGAATCAGGAAAGAAATCAAAGTAAGACAAGCAGAAAAGTCCGCGTTAGTCGTTTTACCGAATGCCAATAGGATTCCACTTAAAGACAGAATATCTGTTGTTCACGATACCATAAAACGTCATTTGGCCAATCCTAGTAACCAACACATGACCTTTTCGGAGCTCGCACCAACCAAAGAAGAAAAATTTGCATCTTTCCTTCCAGTTCTGCATCTTTCAAACAACAGCAAACTTTTTCTTAAACAACCAAAACAATTCGAAGAGATTTATATGAGATTAGAACAATTGCAAGAAGAAATTGAAGAAATAAAGAAAGAATTAGGAGATGCGATTGAAGAAATGAACGAAGGAGAAGCCGTTGAGTTGGAAGCCGAGCTTGAAGAAGCCGAAAAATTCGAGCAGGAAATGGAAAAGAAAATTATCGATAAAAAAGTAAAAGAAGTTGATAAGGAATTAGAAAGTTCTGAAGAATAATTAAAAATAACTGCTCTTGTAAATCATTGTCGGTTTAAACCACTGAATTTCTTTTATCGCACCTTTAAACTCTCTTTTCATATCATCTAAAAGTTGAATGAATCTTTCAAATGAACCTATTTCAACATCAAATTCAAAATCAGCCCCATTAATGAATTTGTCAAAATAAACGACATTCGGTTTTGTTCTAATCCAATCACAAAGCTTATCTCTAATTTCTAAATCATTTAAACTAATCATTAGCTTATAATAATCAAATCCAAGTTTTTGGAAATTTAGATTTACTTTATATCCAAGAATCACTCCTTTTTTCTCAAGCTTTTTCATTCTCTCTCTAATTGCTTTTGTCGTTAATTTTAATTTATCAGACAAATCCAAAAGAGAAATCCTCGCATTATGTGAAAGTAATTTTAAAATCCTAATATCTTTTTCATCTATTTCTGTATATTCTTTTCTGCCAATTGTGGCAATACTTCTCGCAGAAGCATCCTTATCCAGAAGATATTCTCTAGTAAAATGATGATATTCAAGAAGAATGGCAATCCTAACCAGCTTCACAAATTTATTTATCTTCCTATATATTTTATCCCAAATATCATAAAATTCTTCAGGGGTTTTCGTTGAAATCAATAAAGCGAGATTTATATTTCCTTCGACTTTTCCAACAAACCAAACATCTTTATTTTTTAAAACAAAATCAATTATTTCTTGTTCTTTTTCTGGAGTCGTATCTTGGAATTTTAAATAAACATCATAAGTTGCATAGCCGATCTGATTAATATTAATTAAACTATTATATCCTAAAATAATTTTTTCTTGCTCGAGAAACTTTATTCTATTTATCACAGAATTTTTACTTAATTTTATTTTCTTTGCTATTTCAGAAAAAGAAATTCTAGCATCCTTATCCAACTCATACAAAATCTTCTTGTCTTTTAAGTCAAGCTCCATAAATACAGATAGGACTTATTATTTATAAATACTTCCTTTTTGTATCAAAAACCAAAGAAACATATTATAAAACAAAATATTATCATTAAATAATGGCAAAAAACAAAATTAAAAAGGAAGATGTCCTTAAAGAAAGAAAATTAACAGTCGATATTAATTGGGATCCTCGTTTTGAATTGCAAGATTCTAAATTAATTGAAATGGCTACCTTCTTGGAAACATCTCCTCTTTGGGAAAATCCCTTGCTTAATTATAACGGCGTTGTAAATGATTCTAAACTGGTACAGCCCTATATCCATATATTAGATGTCTATACTCCGCGCTCATGCAATGGCAAGGAATTTTTCAAAAATATAATTTTAGAAAAACCTGGTATAAAACGATATGAATCTCGTTTTGCCATGTCCGATAACGATAAAGATTTGGCAAGTATGCTATGGCTAATGAAGGTAGCAGGTAAAAAACATTTTTTAATAACAAGAAATGAGTGGGTTTCAACTGCGGATTATTGTGCTTTTTTTGGAAGTGGTTCATGGGGCGGAGATTTTGCATATTCACGAGGAGATTTTGTAGAAACTTTAAGACAAATTGCTTTTGATCTAATGCACAACGAACCCGAGATTTATCCTTGGGAGCATGTTCCCCAATACTTATCACTCCCAAAGTCAGTAAGAGAAAATCCTCAAAGCCATAACTTTGTTATATCAATCGTAAAGCCTCTTGATAAAGAAGCTAGAGAAACTTCTGATTTGGCTAAAAAAGCCTCATTATATCTTCAAATTGCTGACAAAACAGAACGATTTGTTAATGAAACCAAATTGGATTTTGGATTAACTAGGAAATGAAATGGAAGAACAAAATAAATATCAGCAATATTTACATAAAGTTATTTCCAGAATGGATTCTAGGAAAGGAAGGGGGTCTGATTTTGATGGATATATCCAATTTATTTGTGATTGCTATAAAAAGAGGATAATGACTGCTGTGAGGCATATTCTAAGATATCAAAAATTAAATTCATTGAGTGATAAACAAATACGAGATGAACTAAATGACAATCCTCCGTTCAAAAAGACACATGAGGACCCAGTTGTACAAAAAAATGATGAAATTCAAGAAATTTATTGGATAGCATTAAATAGGAGCACAGAATGCCAAGAAGAAAAAAAGAAAACAACTAGGATTGATTTTCTGCTTACTAGCAAGAGAAACGAGTTCTCTGATCATGTTTTATGGGGATTAACTTATCAAATTTTCTCACAAATACATGATGGAAAAATGGCAGAAACAGCTTACAATTATTTATTAAACACTTCTGCAACAAATATTTTGTTGCGATTTAAAACAGAAGTAGAATCTAGAGGAGTGAAACTTTCGGATAATAGATACAAATCAAAATTTACTGAAGAAGACTGCTCACAATTAATAAAAAAATTAGCTTAAATCTTCTCCACCAATTCTTTCTCGCTCAATTTTTCTTCTTTCCCAGTCTTCATATTTTTCAAAGTATATTTTCTTGCTTTAACTTCTTCTTCACCGATGATGATTACGCGTTGTATTTTTTTGGAATTTGCAAAATCTAAAGCTTTGCTCGGAGCTTTATCGGTTAATAAAACAACAGAAATATTTTTCTCCCTTAGTTTTTGAGTAATCTCAATTGCTTTTTCATCTTGATTCATTGATAAAACCAAAATATCTTCGTTTTCGTTATCAATTTTTGAAAGTAAAAATAAAGGTTCGAGCCCAAAAGAAATTCCAGTTGCTTGAATTCCATTTGCCATATAGCTTCCCCCACCAGAAAGTGAAACATTCATTTCTTTGCTCCATACTTCGAAAACACTTCCGTTATAATAGCTCAATCCCCTAGCCAAAAACGGTCTAAATTCAATTTCAGTTCCATAAGATTTGCACAGCTCTTTTAATTTGATAATTTCTTTATAATAAGAATATTTTTTGAAACTATTTTCACCAGACATAAAAACATCAACTAACCTCTCGGCTTTTAATTCCTTAAGGTTTTTCTTAACTTCTTCTTTCGAAAGTTTATCAAGCTTATCTAGCTCTCTAATAATCTGCTCTCTGTCCTTTTCAGCAATCTTTTCAGCTTCCAGAACTTCATTTATCAACTTTCGGTTATTAAAATAAATTGTTGACGGAATTTTCAGTTCTTCAAAAACTTTTTTTGCAAGCGCAAGGCATTCAGCTTCTTCTTTTATAGAACTTCCAATAATATCTGCATCACACTGAATAAATTGTCTTAATCTACCAGCTTTAATTGGCTCATCTCTAAAATTATAACTAATTTGATATCTTTTATATGGAAGTTTTTGATTCTTTGCAATTCTTTGCAATTGGAATGTGAATTCAAATCTTAAAGCAAGTTTTCTTTCTCCCCTGTCCTGCAATTTAAAAATATCCCTAACAGCATCGTCATTTTCGTTTTTACCTCTTACAAATTCCTCAGATTCTATTATTGGAGTTTCTGCTGGTTCAAATCCAAATAATTTAAACTGATTTCTAATTATATCAATCATCTTTTCTCTTTTCTTAGCATCTTCACCAAGAAAATCTTGAAAACCTTTTATTGTATCTGTGTTTGTCATTTTAGCTCCCTATTTAATTTATCAACTTTAGACATTATTGCTTTAACTGTTTTTCGAATTTGCGTTCGATCGCCACCTTTCTCATCTTCTATGTCCCAATACTCTACCTTATCTTTCCATTCTTTATCATCAAACATTTGCTTGCCTATATTATTCGCCGCAACTATAATTCTATCACTTTCTCTAAGCATATTTACTTTTAATCCTCTAGAAACACTATCTAATTTTAATCCGAATTTATTGTATATAAATTTGTTTTTGGATTTTTCATGACTAGTCAAGGGTTTATTCATCTCAATTAAACCAGCGCTGTTTACAACTATGTTTTTATTAATTTTCTTAAAATAAGCTTCAGCAACCTTGCTTCGAAATCTATTAGCTTTACATATAAATAAGATTTTCATTTTTTCACCTCATCTGGTTTATTCAGAGTTTCTTCATTTATTAAGGTTGCCATTTCAATATATTTTTCAACAGCTTTAGCCAATTCGCTCTTGGAAACTCTTTCATTTTCGGAGTGTGCATATCTTGCATCTCCTGGTCCGAAAATGAATGTTTTGGATTTTTTTGAGAAAAAATACATCTCTGTGAAATAGGGTACTGTTTCTGTTTTTATATTTAGTCTTTTGCCAATACTAGTCAGCTCTGGGAAAACTACAGGTTCAAAAATAAGCGTTTCTAATTTGCACCTGTAAAACTTTTTCATTAAAGACTTTAGCAGTAATTTCGAGTTAACAGAGCTTCGAATTACCACCTGGACCTCGGCATAATCTGGAACAATATTACCTGCCGTTCCGCCACTAATTTTAGCAACATTTATAACATTAGCACCAAGAGTTTCATTTTCGGGTAAGTTCAGTTCTTTAAGTATTTGCAAATTAGACATAATCAATTCTATGGCATTTTTACCCCTCTCGGGCATAGAGCCATGTGCCGATTTGCCCCGACAAGAAATTTTCATATCAACAATGCCATTCTGACCATATACTAATTTAAGTTTCGTCGGTTCGCCTACAACCACTAATTTTACTGATTTTGGAATAATACTTAAAACTTTCTTGGCTCCGCTAAATTCCCCTTCTTCATCCACATCGAATAATAATCCAAAGTCAGTCATACCAGAAGCTAAAAGTCGCTCTGCTGCAATTATCATGGAGGCAATACTGGCTTTTGTATCGCAAGCCCCACGTCCATAGATATTTTTTTTATCTTCGTAAACTTTTAACTTTCCAGGAACGGTGTCCATATGTGCATTAAGCAAAATTTTGGGTTTTCCAATATAGGCAAAAATATTGAAATTGCCGATGGCTTCGTCTACGATTTGAGTTCTTATTTTAAAGTTTTTCTTCAATCGTTCAACTATAAATTTGCCAACACTTTTTTCATTGCCAGACACGGAAGGAATTTTAACTAATTCCAAAAGTAACTTTTCAACTTCCATTTTTTTCCTCCCTAGATAAAATTTTAATAAAATCCTCAACAAACGTCTCTTTATCAATTGATTCAACAACATTTAGAATATTTTTAGATTCTGGTTTAGTTCTCAAATCTGCTACCGTCATGCCTCGAGTTAAATCTCCATTAGTTTCAACCAAAACATCATATTGGCTAACCTTACATACGCTTGGATTTAACAAGAAATACACTGTGAGCGCATCATAAACTAACGCAGCATTCACGCCCTCGTCTGCATTTATATTTTTGATAAACGGTGCCATCATTGCCAAAATAGGTTTTCTCAATTTCGTATTTGTAATCTTCTCAAAGTCTTCTATAAACATTTGTACATTGTTGCATGCATCAAGCGGAACGATGGTTTTTGCAACAGGAAATCTGAAGACGATATCAGCAGCTTCTGGATCGACAAATATATTAAACTCTGCGACCCTATTTTTATTTCCCGGCACTCTAATTGCTCCGCCCATCATCACAATCTCTTTTACCTTTTTCATAATCTCCGGAGATTTTTCAATAGCTAGGGCTATATTGGTAAGTGGGCCGAGGGTTACAAGAGTTATCTCTCCAGAATTTTTTTCAATTAGCTCAACAATTCTCTCAACAGCGTCTCCAGTCAGGCTAGCATCATTAGTCGGGTCTATTCCATCCAATCCACTCTCGCCATGTACAACAGCTCGAATCAATTCTCTTTTCAGAGGCTTATCACATCCAGAATAAACTGGAATGTCTTCTCTTTCAAGCAAATTCAAAATGTACCTGGCGTTTCGTGTGGTATTTTCAATACTAGAATTACCCATCGTAGTTGTTATAGCCAAAATATCGAATGCTTCCGACTTGGCTGCCAGCATGATTGCCAACGCATCATCATGACCTGGATCCGTATCAATTATTATTTTTTTCATTTTCCAATTTCTCCAAAATTTTATATAATTCTCTTATCTTGCTTATCTGAAAGTCAGCATATTCACTCGGTTTACCAACTATTATGGTTTTCATTCCAAGTTTTTTCGCAGGGATTATATCTGTACTTTCTTGATCCCCAATAGAAACGCATTCCAATGGTGAAATAGAATTGAGTCTTGCAATTTGAGCAAATGCTTCAGGATCAGGTTTTCGGACATCAGGCTCTCCCGTGAATAAAGAATTTTGTATGATATCATAAACGTCTAGATACTGCAAAGCCTCCGCCGCCCACACTTTTGGTGCGCCAGTTAAAATAGCAATTTTTCCGCTAAGCCCTTCAAATAGTTTACGTATATTAGGATTTCTGTCAAAATAGTTTTTAGGGTTTAAATTCCAAGTATTTGCAAAATATTCATAGCGGTTTATTCCATATTCCCTTTCAACACCAAGACTGACCTCCTTGTTGTATTTTTCTTTTATTCTGTTAAATTCTAATTCTGCAAGGTCTCTAGGAAATCCGAGTCTTTCACTAAAAAATGTAAATGTTTTTTGTTTTATGTCTGCATAGAATTTAGAAGATCCAAAACTTTTAGATTCTCCTTTATCAAATGAGTACAAAGTCCCGTCTAGGTCAAAGATAAATAAACTATTCATAAAAACCCTCCAAAAAATTTAAAGCTATAGCTAAGAAGATTAATTCGCCGGTTAATGCCAGAGAGAGCTATGTTTTCTCGCCATAAGATTTTTAGCAGTCTATTGTTTATAAATTTTTTCATTTTTTTGCTCCTAAGAATTTAACCGGCACTCCCAGTAAGTTAAGATCATAACCCTCTTGCCACAACCGGCCTATAATTTGCATATTAAATTGTTTACATAATTTTTCTGCATCTAAACTTCTTTGCTCAGGCACACTTGCCCACTGTGTTATATTTTCCCAATAAGGCATGATTAATCTTCGTCCATCATCTACTCCCACATTCCTTCCGTCAATTCCCAGCAAATCTCGTAATTCAATCCATTCGTAAAATTTAAAGCAATTAAATGTCTTAAGCCTAAATCTTTCCTCAATTTTCTCTTTAGCCTCAGTTCCAACAATTCCTAGACAAATTTCATTGACATCTATTCTCCTTGCTTTAAGCATTGCGCAAACATCTATAATTGTTTTTCCTTCAAATGCACCAACATCTGCCAGGTTAATTTTTTTATACTTGCTGCTTAGGTAGTCTAGTTGATTTTCTAATTTTAGTTTTCCAGATCTTTCAGAAATACGAACTTGCCCGGTTTTTTGATCAGTTAGCCGCGTAATCTCTAAATAATCATCCGCGTTGGGCAGATAAACTCTGTCAAGGCTTATTACTGGGATAGATCTACCTATAAAATAGTTTTCAAGATTTTGTGAAACAGTAGATGCTGCGAGGGAAGTGTTACTTAAGTCTGTTGGAAATAATTTCCAAAATTTGGATAAAAAGCTTTTTTCAATAATCCTAAAGTCTCTTTTAATTTCATCTGTTAATGGATAATTAAACTTCCTTTCCAGTGTTTCAACTAAGTCTCTTGTAATAAGATATGTGGGGGTAATCACAGCTTTTTTGAGCTACCATGTTATCCTCCGAGAAATAAAAAATTGCGAGTAGCGAATCGGACTGACCGATTCACAGAATTTAAGGGCGGAAGGTGTGAATCGGACACACGTCTCACGAGCCACAGTCGCGCATTCTACCATTGAACTACATCCGCCATTTATATTTAGATTTAAGTTTGAGGGTATAAAAATGTTATTAGAATTGGGAACAGAGCTCAGGCTAGTTAAATTACAAACTGTGCCGATAACTCCATTGATTTACCATAACTAATTTAGAAAATGAACGTTTTTAAAGTTTACTATTACTCATATAAAACTGTTTCTGTTACAACCTTTCTTGGTGTTTTACCTGTCTTTTTAGAAATTTTCTTTGTTTTCTTTGTAATAACCTTTTTAGCTTTTTTAACAGCAATTTTCTTTTTAGCAACAACCTTTTTAGCAGTAGTTTTTTTCCCGTTAACCATTTTTTCAAGCTCTGCAATTTTTTCAAGCAACATTGCTTGATTTAAGCTCAAATGTTGTATTTTATCAACTAATTCAGAAACAGAATCGTTTACCATCAAAAGATCTTTTTTAACATAGCCAAAACTTACAGATACATTTTTTTCAAATTGCCCTAATGACTGTGCGCTCATGTTTTCTTCAGCATCTTATGCTTTATAAACCTTTTGATAGTAGTAACTCTAGAGTTAAGACAAAATATGTTTTCTGAGCACATAAATACTTAAAAACTAAATAAATTATAAACTAAAATGGCAAGAACAGTAAAGGCAATCATCGCTAGAACATTAAGAGAATTGGGTAATTCAAATGAGGGATGGTGGGTTTCTCCTGGAGAATTTTATCAAGCAGCACAAGAGAGAGGATATTCTGGAACACAAGAAGACTTGCTTTCAAGAGCAAATAAGTTACAAGAAGCAGGCTATCTGCAATCAGCCAGAAGAGGAAAAAATCAATCAGTTTATTATCGTATTGCTAAAAGTCAATTCGAGGACACGATTAATAGATGTGACAGAAATCCAGGAACTCCTAGTCGTTTGTTAAGACATCCTTATTTTGAAGCAAGAGAAAGATTCGGTGGAAGTTATGCATTTCCTAAATCAATTAAAGACATAAATTTAGATGTTGCTACCAGATCAGATGCGCCATATAAACCAATTACTAAAAAAAGAATGACTGTGTCATTAAGCGAGCAAACACGAAGAAGATTTGCAGATTATAGAGATCCTAGACAAGAAAGCTCAGACAGGCTTCGTGAGTTATTGCGTACTCAGCCCTAAACATTTAAAACTCTTCTAAAATTCTATATATTATGAGAAAATATGAACTTATTTCACCAGTAGGAAACTTCCCAATGCTTCACGCAGCAGTTGACGCAGGAGCAGACGCAGTTTATCTTGGCTTAAATGAATTTAATATGCGAGCAACAGCTAGAAATTTCTCAATAAAAGACTTAGATGAGGTTAAAAACATATGTAAAGAGAAAAAAGTTAAAATCTACCTAACTCTAAATGTAATAATCTACCAAGACGAATTAAAAAAACTAGAAAAAGCAATCAAACAAGTCAAAAACAAAGTAGACGCAATAATCTGCTGGGATATCTCAGTAATAAATTTATGTAAAAAACATAAAATTCCTTTTCACATTTCAACTCAAGCCTCAATCTCAAATTTAGAATCAGCGAAATTCTATGAAAAACTTGGAGCAAAAAAACTAGTTCTAGCAAGAGAGTTGTCTTTAAAGCAAATAAAAGAAATTTCCAAAAAAACAAAAGCAGAGATAGAATGTTTTTGTCACGGAGCAATGTGTGTTTCAGAATCAGGACGATGTTTTACTTCACAATTCTTGCACTGTAAATCCGCAAATAGAGGAGAATGCACGCATCCGTGCAGAAGAGCTTACAAAATTACAGAAATCGGCTGTGAAGAAAACGAGCTAGTTTTAGAAAACAATAGAGTCATGTCTGCAAAAGATTTATGCACTTTACCTTTTATAGAAAAAATGAAACAAGCAGGAATCACTTCATTTAAAATTGAAGGCAGAAATAGAAATCCAGAATATGTTTATGCAGTTACAAAATTTTACAGAAAAGCTCTAGATAAAAAGTTATCTCAAAAAGAAACTGAAGAATCCTTAGAAGAACTAAAAAAAGTCTACAATCGAGGTTTATCTTCGGGCTTTTATTTGAAAATGCCAACAGCAGACGATTTTTCTTCTTCAGAAAACGGAGAACAATCAGAAAAGAAAGTCTTTGTGGGCAAAGTAGAAAAATACTGGCCTAACATCCAAGTTGCAGAAATTTACATTAATGGAGCTTCAATAAAATTAGGCGATGAATTATATATTATCGGAGATAAAACAGGAGTTAAGAGAACAAAAATAGAGAGTATGGAAATTGAAAAAGCAAAAATCGAAAAAGCAGAGAAATCTCAAAGAGTCGGAATCAAATTCCCAGAATGCCGAATTGGTGACGATGTTTATTTAATTAAGAAGAAGTAACTATTCATCTTCCATTACCGGTTCGCCCTCTATAAAAGTCGCAGCTAATCCAAGGTTTCTAAAATATTCACACATCTTTTGACATGCAAATTTTTCAGTTGAATAGTGCGTTCCGCCAAGTACATTTACGCCAAGCCTTTCTTCTTCCTTGTGTGTTTCTTCAGAATGTGGATTCCTAGAGCTAATTCCAGTAACAACAGTAGTCGCACCAGAACTAATTGCCTCCCCAAGCAAATCTTTATCATTACCTCCTCCAGCAACAACTACAACTTTGCCATTAGGAATTGTATCTTGTCCATATTTGTATAGTTTAATCTTATGGCCAACCGCAAGTTCAAATAATTGTTTCAATTCACTGACACTTTTGCATCGAGTTTTTCCGATAACTCCTGCCAAAGAGCCATAGTAAGGAATGCACGGCTCCAAATCAGTAAGGCCGATTGCTTTTGCCAAATTGACACCAGTTGAATATTCTCCAAAATTATCTAACGGAACGTGTAGATTATAAATGGAAATTTTTTGTTCTTTTAACTTTGTCAATAAGTCTTTATTCATTTGCTGAAAAACATTTGGGGCTTTTATGATGTCCCAAATACTCGGGTGATGTACAAAAATCATAGAATCGCTTACGCCATCAGCCAAGACTTTCTCTAAAACTTTATCCGAAGGAAAAACCGCACAGTAAACTTTTTTAATAATATTCGGTGCAAAATCACAAACTAAACCCATGCTTCTCTGCTTAAAGTTATCACTAAGAAAATCAGCAATTGCCGTCATATGTGACGCCCAATCATCAATTAAACCTGGTTTTATGAAGTCTCTTTCAAGCTGAGCATATAATTTTGCTGCTTCCATATTACTCAAATAAATTAATCGTATAAAAAACTATCTATCCGAAACTATTTAAATCCAAAATGCATAAATATTTTATAAAAGATGGCGTCAAAACTAGCCCTTTCAATTTTAATAAGTATAATTTTAACGGCAATACTAATTGCAACTGTAAATGTCGGAACAAGTTTATTTTTAAAAGAACCTGACTCAAACAGGTTTTGTAACTATTCAAAATCAATTCCTGTTGAAACCTATGATAACGTAACAAAAGAAGTCTGTGAATCATACAACGGAACCTGGAATCCGCAACCGGTCCAGTGCATCAAAGCTCCCTGCCCACAAGGATATTGCGATTTCTACGCTAAATGTGGCCAAGCATATTCAGATGCACAAAAACCTTACAATCAAAATAAATTTTATATCTTTGCAGGACTTGGTTTTATTTTACTTCTAATCGGTTTGTTTGCAAAAGAAAATTTAATTCAAATAACAGGTCTAGCGACAGGCGGAATTTTAGTTATAGAAGGAATCGTAATGAACATTCAAAACAAGCTCATCGTATTTTTGTCCCTTATAGCAATCTTAATAATTTTCGGAATTCTCGCTTGGCGAGTTATTAATAAAAAGAAATAACTAGAACGGCAGATAATTCAACTTCAATAACTTACTGTTTATCATCAGTTCATATGAGTCAATTATATTTCCGAATTTCGATTTCATTTCAGCTAGAAAACCATTCAAATCATCAATGCTTTTTATTGCCACATTAACTTCATAATCGAAAAATCCAATTCTTTTCGTTGTAAATAAAATATTGTTTTTATTTGCGCACCAATCCATAAAATCTTTCTCTTCGCTCGTGGAAGAGTTTCTAATTTTTAACATAATCACATAGTGGAAGTATCCAAGTTTGCCCATATCTGCGATAATTCTAAACGAACTCACAAGTCTTTCAGTTAATTCTTTTACTCTGTATTTAACAATATCAATCGATAAGCCAGTTTTATCAGCCAAATCAACTATTGAAATATTCGCGCTCTGCGATAGTATTCTTAAAATCTTCTTATCTTTATCGTCGAGTTCAACCTCTTTTTTATCTTCAGAATATTTATCGAATTTAATTTCTTTTTTTTGCCCCAGAAGAAGTTTATGCATTTTGTAAATTTTAGAGTACACCACAATACTAATCGCATAATCGTGCAATGTTTCTTTAAATTGTGTTTTAATTTCAGATATAAAATCATCCAGCTCTCTGATATTTTGAACTGCAACAACAAACGCAAAGTCATACGAGCCCTCGGTTTTTAAAAAGTGCAATATTCTTTTTTCATCAGATATATAATTTACAAAATAATTTTCTTGCGCTAATGTCATTTTTCTCATTTTACAATATATTTTATAAGTTTTGTACCCCAGTTTCCCAAGATTTACAGAGCAAATATAATTAGTAATTATTTTTTCCTTCTCCATTTTTTTTATCCGGTAGTCAAGCACATTTCTTCCTATTCGTAAACTTTTGGCAAGCCTACTAAGTGGAGTTCTGCAATTAACATCCAGCTCACACAGTATTTTCTTATCAATTAGGTCCATATTATTAAAAAAAGGTATGAAGTATATAAATCTTACCTTTTTATCAAAAAAATAGCTCACAGATTTTATATCAGCATTTATGCTTATTAAAGTATGGAAACAAAAAAAACACAAGAGTTTCGGGCGCTTTTAATGCAAGCACTTGACTCAAAACTTGAAAGACAATTGCAAAGGCTGGCCAGTGCAGTAAATACTGGTTTATATGTAGGTAACAATCATAGTGAAGCAGAATTGCTAGAAGCAGCAGGTTTAGTAAAATATGAAGAAGATTGCGGTTCAATGTTTAGCAGCGATTATGTTTACGTTGCAACGCCTGCCGGAAAAGAATTATATGAAAAGTTAAAGGAGGCTAAACACGATGGCTCCTAAAACAATAGCAGTATACCCTTTATCTGCCGACCCAATACACTACGGACATTTATCAAACGTCACAGCAGCTGTAACTAGCGGGTTATTTGATGAAGTTGTTGTAGCCTTGGGGCATAATCCTACAAAAAAGTATCTTTTCAATTTAGAAGAAAGATTAGATTTAGCCAAAAGAACAGTTGAAGCTGCAGGACTTGATAAAACAAAAGTCAGAGTTGAATCATTCACCGGTTTGTTGAGAAATTATGCAATATTAAACGGAGCAGATTTTATAGTCAAGGGCTGCAGAAATGGAACAGATTGGGATTATGAGAATTTATTGTCAGAATTTAACGACGAGTACGGTTTACAAACATTAGTTCTTCCAGCAAAAAAAGAATTACGAAACCTAAGCTCAACCTATGTTAAAGCAATAGCTGTTGAAGGTGGGCTAGTTCACGAATTAGTTCATCCAGCAACAAAACAAGCCCTCGAAGAAAAACTTCGCGGAGTCAGTTTGGTCGGAGTAACAGGAAACATGGGTGCAGGTAAATCAACTTTCTGCAACGAAATAGTTGAGTATGCAAAAAATAAAGACGTGGAAATACACCATGTTGATTTTGATAAACTAGTACACTCATTATGGCAGGGAGATTCGCCTTTAGCAAATAAAGTCAAAGAGAAATTAGTAGATGCATTTGGAGAAGGTGTCTTTGATAGTCCGGAATTAAATAGAAAAAAATTAGCAGGAATAGTTTTTGGAGATGATGCAAAAAGAAAACAACTTGCAGACATAGTTTACATGCCAGCACTTCTAAAGCTTGAAGAAGAAGTAAGGAAAATGAAGGGCGTCGTTTTGGTAGATGCAGCCTATTTCACCGAATATAATATGCTTCCGTTGGTAAATTACAATGTAGTCGTAGTTGGTTGCGAAAAGCAAGAGAGATTGAATAGAATACTCAAAAGAGATGGTCTAACAAAAGAGCAACTTGAAGCAAAGGTAAAAGCTCAGCACTCGCCCGAATTAAGAAAACAATTGATAAAAAAAGCCCAGGAAAAACAACATTACGGGTTTTATCACGAAGTCGATTCGACAAATAAAGTAAATTTCGAGGACGTTTTGGCAAAGTTGCAAGCTTATTTTCCTTTGTACAAATCATCTGGAGATAAAAAATGAACTCTGATTATGAACTTCTTGAATCGAAAGTCAATAATTTAGCTAAAGAATTCGGATTGCGAAATTTTAATAGCCCCCAGCTTTTATCTGGCTACCTAAATCCAGATAGATATTATCATAATGCCAAGCATGTTTTGCATTGTTTAAAAGAATTCGATAAAGTTAGACGCTTGGCCCAAAATCCATTTGCACTTGAAATGGGTTTATTCGCTCATGATAGTGTTTATGACTCGCGAAGAAATGACAACGAACTGATGAGCATAAATCTTCTTGAAGCGGTTTTATTAGAAGCTCAATCACCACCAGAAGAAATAAAACTATCAGAAAGAATAGTACAAGTTACCGATCACAAAACAGTTCCGTTAACTTTAGATGAAATGTTGGCAGTAGACATTGACTTGGCAATCTTTGGCCAGTCACAAGAAGTTTTTGACGAGCATGAAGCAAATATAAGAAAAGAATACTCCTGGGTTTTACCCGAGCAATTCAACGAGGGACGTAAAAAAGTTTTAGAATATTTCCTTAATCGGAAAAGCATCTATTATACGAGCTACTTTAGAGAAAAATATCAAAAACAAGCAGAAGAAAATCTTAAACGCTCTATAGCAAAATTAGAATAACTAGTTATTTTCGTCTGATTCGTTCAGTATCTTTTCTGTCCCTGTCTTCTTCAAGTTTTCCTCTCTTAACTTTTTCAGTTTCTTTTAGAAAAAAGTCGTTATACCCATTATATTGGCACTTATCTGCATCATTCATATTTATCCACTTTGTTCTTACATCCATCTGTTTTAGCTAAATTTCATTAGAAGTCTAGTCAAATTAGCTAAGGCACCCTATTATATAAATATATCGAAACAGAAGGGCTAGAAAATCATAGTTTGTTCAAGCATAGCCGATGATCCTCCTTGCTTTCTTTTTTGATTTTGTATACATTTCGTATCTACTATGTAGAAAATCTTTCTTTATTTCTCTTGCCGTATTTTACGTCCGATAGCATATTTTTTACCAAATTTGCATAAAAAGCAAAATCCGAATTAAAAAATGCTAAGACTTTTTCTGGTTTTCTAGAAACCAATACATAATCATTCCTAGATAAAATATAGGGGTCGGATGTGCTTAGCATTTCATATCCAATTGTTCGAGGGTTCCATCGATGATAGAAGTTGATATCAATTTTAGGGATACACAATCCATTTTTTATAATTGGTCTAAAAAAACAAAAACTACTATATCCAGGCATAACGTCTACCTGGTCACAAATACACCTAGCGTTTTTAATATTTACCAGATTTGGCCCTTCAAGTAAAGCTAAAAAAATGTGACGAGGCTTTTCACTATGACTTTTTACAACCAAAAAGTCTCCTTTCCTTACTGTTCTAAAATCTGTTTTCATACTAAAAAGCAGAGAAAGCCTTATATATTTTTTATAGCGGCAATTGTCGTGTCTTGCGTGTAATCAACTATCTCTAAAGTTCCTTGAATATTCCAGGAAGAATTTTACCTTCAGCTTTTTTTAAATGAGCTTGATAAGTCGAATACGAAATACCCATTATAGATGCTAATTTTTCCATTTTCGTTCCTTTAGGATAAGTGTAATATCCATTATTAATTGCAACTTCCATTGCCCTCTTTTGATTTTCTGTCAATTCTGGAAGAAGTCGCGTAAAAGAGATATTTGAAATTTTTTCTTCTTTGAACGAAAGAATCTTTGCACCGAGATACCTTTCTGCAAAATCAAGAACTTTGTCTAGCTCTTTTTTATCAAACGAAGCTAAATCCCAAAGATGATAGCCGTCTTTATGAATAATTACGGGGGTTGGTCTGATTATTCGGGGATTATAAACTGGTTCTGTAAATAGAGGCTGTTTTGTAACTATTAGTCCGAACTCATCC
>Ga0247841_10002160_pt1 | contig 40441 bp, 35 predicted proteins | sample LaCruzMarch2015__2_FD_192410 | JGI IMG/M metagenome (GOLD analysis project Ga0247841, IMG submission 192410) | Freshwater microbial communities from meromictic Lake La Cruz, Castile-La Mancha, Spain - LaCruzMarch2015_18m | ecosystem: Environmental > Aquatic > Freshwater > Lake | place: Spain...
AACATAAACAAGCATTGCACTTACATTATTCCTAAATCCAGTATTATCTTTACCATAGAAACTAAAGTAAACATCATTCCACTGCCTGTTTTCAGCAGGCAGTCCAATAAAATTACAGCAAAGTTCGCTTCCATAACATCTTGTATAGAAAGAATCATCATCAAGATTATGAATTTCCCACTTTGTACATAAATTATTAAAGTCAACATTCCAGCTAAACTCTGGAACAATTTTAAAGTCAACAATTCCAGCTACTGTTTCTATTCCATCATCATTTGTATCATACTCTGTTCCAGAATTGTAAACTATAGTTAGATTTATCTGGCTATCTGGTGGTGGATTTTCATAACTTGTTATTGTTTCATTTGCATCATTAGTTAAGTTTTCCTCTTGAATTGTTTCGTTTGATGTAACATTTTCTTCTGGAATTATTTCTTCTTCAACAGCTAATCCTGTAATGCTTTTTATTCCTTTTTCTTCAATCATGCTTCTGTCAAGAATCCTGTAAAGAGTTTCGTTATTCTTTAAGAAAATATTTACATAATTGTCTCCAAGTACATAACCGCTTAGAGCAATATATCTTAGATTATTACCTAAACCAATATTTATCTCAGAAGTATCATTTACAGAAATATTTACAGATTTTGTGATTATCTGTTCTTGAACAACAAAGCCAGTTATTTGTGGCTTTAAGAAAAAGACTGATATTACTATAAAAACTAAAACTATACTTAATACTAAGTAATAATCCAGGCTTTTTCTCTTTTTATCCACTCTTTCGACCCTTTATTTTACGCTTTCTTTACCTCTTTCACTCTTACATTTCCATTAGTATCTTCAAAAAAGACTAGCTCTGTGCCTGCTCTCCAGCCGTGCATAAGAGCAAAATCCTTAGGAACAGTCAGTTTATACTGATTTTTGTTTACTATTACTTTTACCATTTTAGTACTATTAAATTACTTAATAACTCACTTATTATCCTTTTATTATCTATCTTTTAATATCCTTTTAGTACTAATTATGTATTATCATTTATAAACTTTTCGGAAATTTTTGAATAAAAAACAGATGATCTTTTAGGAATACAAAACCATACAAAAAAATGGTAAAATATTGTTTTAAACCATGGTTTAAAGTAAAAAACACAAGCTTTATAAATACAAGATTATTTACAAGAATAGCCCGTCACGAGAGTACCAAAGGAAGCTTATGCTAAATGCTAGCAATGAACTTTGGGGTTAGTGTTGCGGGCACTTATATTATACAAAATATATCATAAGATTAAAACTAATACAGAACAAGTCACTTTTACAAATTCACTTTGTTAGAAAAACAAAATATTTTCGAATAAGCTTGTTCTTAGTACTAAAATCCAAAAAAATGTATGTAAAAAATATGTTTTAAGTAGAGAGATAGTACAAATTAGTTCTTAGTCTTTGCAATAGGAGGAAATTAAAATGGGAAAAATAAGTTTAATAACCGCAAAGTACATAATACATGCGAAGATAGAAATTGAAGGAGTAGTTGAAAAACCTGATGTTGTTGGAGCAATCTTTGGACAAACCGAAGGTTTGTTAGGAACAGATTTAGAGCTAAGAGAGCTGCAAAAATCAGGAAGAATAGGAAGAATTGAGGTTGATGTCGAAACAAAAACAGGAAAGACTTCTGGTAAAATCATAATTCCATCTAGCCTTGACAGAGCTGAGACTAGTATCATGGGAGCTGCTTTGGAGATAATCCAAAGAATAGGTCCATGCAATGCAACTGTAAAAGTTGAAAATATTGAAGATGTCAGGGTTAGCAAAAGAAGTTTCATTATTGAAAGAGCAAAAGAATTGCTAAGAACAATGATGGATACAACAATGCCTGATTCACAAGAATTAGCAGACGAAGTTGCTTATTCTGTAAGAGTTATGGAAATACAAGAATTTGGAAAAGACAGACTTCCAGCAGGACCAGGAATTGAAGATGCTGATGAAATTATTATTGTTGAAGGAAGGGCTGATGTTTTAACAATGCTGAAGTATGGCTTTAAAAATGTTATTGGCATTAATGGCACAAGCATACCACAGACAATTGTTGATATTTCAAAAGGAAAAATCACAACTTTATTTGTTGATGGAGACAGAGGCGGAGACTTAATCATAAGAGAGATGTCAGCAGTTGTTGACCTTGATTATGTTACAAAAGCTCCTGATGGAAAAGAAGTTGAGGAATTGCAGAAAAAAGAAATTCACAAAGCCTTAAGGTCAAGAATGTCTTTTGAGCAGGCAAAGATGGAAATTGATAAAGGTGGTTCTGATAATAGGCCTCAACAGAGAACAGACAACAGGTTCAGACCTCAGCAAGATTCTAGGCAAGAAAGGCCAGGTTTTAGACCAAGACCAGAATACAACAGACCTCAGCAAGATTTCAGACAGCAAAGACCTGCTGAAAGACAGGAATTCCAGCAACCTAGTGTTGAAATAAAAAAATCAACTGATGCTGAAAAAATAAAGTTTAAGTCAATGCTTGAAGATTTAATTGGCACAAGAGGAGCTTATGTTCTTGATGAAAAGCTGAATATTCTTGGAAAAGTTCCATTTACAGAGCTTTTGCCAACACTAAAAAGTTTAGGCACAGGAGTTTATGCAGTTGTCTTTGACGGTTCAATTGACAGGGATTTAGTCACGACAGCAGAAAGAGCAAGCATAAAATTCCTTGTTGGAATGGATGCAAAAGCAACAAGCTCAAGATTAAGCATAATGACAAGTGCTGATTTTTAAGAATAACTTTATTTTCTTTTTATTTTCTTTTTTCTCATAAACATTTATAAACATAAATCATTTCTTTATTGATATGTCATCCAGAGATAAATTCAAGACATATGGTAATGTATTTGATGAATTTACTCTAAGGACTCTTGAAAAATTAAGGACAGAGAATCATTTTGATGAGCTTGAAAGCACTATTGCTGTTGGAAAAGAAGCGAATTTGTTTTCAGCAAAGCAAGGAAGTGGAAGAGTAATGGTTAAGATTTACAGAGTTAATTCCTGTGATTTCAATAAGATGTATGATTATATCAAAGAAGATCCAAGATACCAAAATCTAAAAGGCAAAAAAAGGCAGATTATTTTTTCATGGGTGCAGAGAGAGTTCAGAAATCTAATGAAAGCAAGAGAAGCAGGGGTTACTGTTCCATTGCCAATAACATTCAAAAATAATGTTCTTGTTTTAGAACTTATTGGAGATAAAGATTCACTTGCTCCACAGCTGAAAAACAAGAAGCCAAAAAATGCAGAGGAATTTCTTAAAAAAATAATTGAAAACATGAAAAAAATGTACAAAGCAGGGCTTGTGCATGCTGATTTATCGCCATTTAACATACTAAACCTTAATGAAAAGCCTGTTTTCATTGATTTTTCTCAGGCAACAACCTCAAAAAATCAGAGGGCAGAAGAATTCTTGCAAAGAGATTCAAAAATAATTGCACAGTTCTTCAAAAAATTAGGATTAAAGGTTAGCGGAGAGGAGATTATTAAGAAAATAAAAGATAAATAATTTAACCACTTGAGGATAGAAATATTTATATACGCATCTTGTTCTAAAAAATAGATGGCACGATATAATGGATTTTATGAAATGGTTTTGAAGCATCTTATTGATTCTCCTTTTCGTGGAAAATTGAAATGGGAGATACACTCTGGACAGGATGTTACTTTTGACCTTGATATGTTAACTCTTGATTTTAACAGGAAATTTGATGATGCACACCGAGAAGTAATTGAGTTAGCAACTGCTTTGGTTAAGAGTGTTGCAGAAAAATATAGATTAAAGTCAGGTAGTGTTGGAATGTATATTGTCTATACTCCTAAAGGTTTAAATGAAAGAGAAGGTTTAACTGAAAGGGAAGAAAGGGACAGAGCTTATAGGGCATTGAGTGATGCATGTGAAGATTATTTTAGTGCAAGACTTTCTGGTAGTTTTGACCAAGCAGCAACAATATTGAAAAAGGATATATTAAGACCAAGAGATATTCTTCTAGAGCAAAAAGCAACAAAACAAGCAAAGCTTCTTTTAGAACAAAAACATTAATCTTTTTCTTTTCTTGATAAGATAAACTAAAGAAATTGATATTCTTAGGCTTATTATGTTGATGTAAATCAAAACTCTTAAAAACAGTCCTTATTTCTTCTTATTATGAGCAGTTTTGAGTATGCAACAAGAGTTCCTAAAGACAGAATAGCTGTGCTCATAGGAAAAAACGGAGAAATAAAGAAAAAGATAGAGGAAGATACAAATACAAAATTAAATATTGATTCTAAAGAAGGAGAGGTTAACATTGAAGGCAGCGATGGATTGGAAATTTACACCACAAGAGAGATCATCAAAGCAGTTGCTCGTGGTTTTAATCCAGAGATTGCACTCCTTTTGCTAAAGCCAGATAATTCGCTTGACATAATAAATCTTGCAGATCAATTTGATGATAAAAGAGATATTATGCGCACTAAAGGCAGGATTATTGGAACAAATGGAAAAACAAGAAAAATAATTGAAGACCTTACAGATTCTTATCTTAGTGTTTATGGCAAAACAGTTTCAATCATAGGATTTGCAGAAAATGTAGCTATTGCAAGACGAGCAGTTGAAATGCTTGTGCAAGGAGCACCGCATGCAAAAATTTACAAATACCTTGAAAAGCAGAAAAAAGAGCTAAGAAAAATGGAACTAGGAATTTATGATAAATAAATCTGTTAACACCGACTAAAAAACATCAAATGAAAATATACTAAAAATCCAAAAATCACAAACTATTTAAAACACCACAGAAATCTTTAAGTTGTTTAATAATTTTTACTTACAACAAAGAGATATTTTATGGCTAACAAATCAATTGCACATGAACTTGCGAAACATCAAAGGGAGATTTCTGTAAGCCAATTCTTTGAAAAAAACAGGCATTTGTTAGGTTTTGATAACAAAAGAAAAGCTCTTTTGACTGCTGTAAAAGAAGCTGTTGATAACTCTCTTGATGCATGTGAAGAAGCAAGAATTTTGCCAGAGATAAATGTAGAAATTATAGATTTGAGCAATGATAGATACAGGATTATTATTGAAGACAATGGGCCTGGAATTGTAAAAGAGCAGATACCAAAGATTTTTGCAAAATTACTTTATGGCTCTAAATTTTTCAAGCTTTCACAATCAAGAGGACAGCAGGGAATTGGAATCTCTGCAAGTGTTTTATATGCACAATTAACAACAGGAAAGCCTGCAAAAATAACCTCAAGAATAAGCGACATGGACAAAGCGCATTATTATGAACTACATCTTGATACAAATACAAACAAGCCAGAGATTGTCAAAGAAGATATTGTTGATTTTTCAAGAGAACATGGAACAAGAATTGAATTAGAGCTTGAAGGAGAATATTTTCAAGGCTCAAAATCAGTGGATGCTTTTCTAAAGCAGACTGCAATTGCAAATCCTTATAGCACAATCATTTATACAAACCCAAAATCAGAGCAATTAATTTTTTCAAGAGTTGTAAATGAATTGCCACCAAAACCAAAAGAAATAATGCCTCATCTTTATGGTGTGGAGATTGGAAGAATGATGAATATGCTAAAATTTACAACTTCAAGAACATTGCAGAGTTTTTTGACAACAGAATTTTCAAGAGTAGGGCCAGGAACTGCAAAAGAAATCTGCGAAAATGCAGCAATATTACCACAGACAAAACCTATTGAAATAACACGAGAAATGGTGGAAAAATTAATTCAAGGAATACAAAAAACAAAATTAATGAGGCCTGAAACAGATTGCTTAAGTCCGATTGGAAAAGAAGCTTTAGAAAAGGGCATAAAAAAAGAGATTAATGCAGAATTTTATGCTGCAATTACAAGAACACCTGATGTTTATAGAGGAAATCCATTTATAATTGAAGTTGGCTTAGCATATGGCGGAGCGCAAAACAAGGAAGGAAGCATTGAATTAATGAGATTTGCAAACAGAGTTCCATTAGTTTATCAGCCAGGTGCTTGTGCAATTACAAAAGCAGTTACCCAAGTTAACTGGAAAGCTTATGGTTTAAATCAGAGTAATGGAAATCTACCACAAGGAGCTTTGACAGTTGTCGTGCATATGGCTTCTGTCTGGGTTCCATTTACATCTGAAAGCAAAGAAGCTGTTGCAGAATATCCTGAAATAATCAAGGAAATAAAACTTGCAATACAGGAAGTTGGAAGAAGTCTTGGAATTTATGTTCACAAAAAGAAGCGAGTTCAGGCAGAAGGGCAGAAAAGAGATTATATTACAAGATACATGCCTCATATTGCAGAGGCGCTTGGAGAAATTTTAGGAAAAGATAATGTAAACAAAGATAAAGTTGAAAAAATGCTTGCTGAAATACTTGAAAAACACAGAGGAGAGCTTGAAAAAGTTGAGATGGAAAATAAAGAATATGATGAGGAGTTTGCAAAAATAGGAAAAGATAAAGAAGAGGATGGAGAAAATGACAGTTCTGAGTAAAATAAAGGAAATTGCAAAAGATATGTATGATAATATTTTAAAAAATAAGCAGCCAAAGCTAGAAAGCCCGTTAAGGTCACTTAATAATGTAAAGTACGACGATAAAGATGGTTATTTTGAATTAACAGGAAAGATGAAAACAAGGAGTTTGACTGCTTCTTCTGTCAAAGCATTTGCACAGACATTAAGAATGATGGCATTAAGCAAAGAACTTGTTGAAAAAAACGATATTGCCACAAAAAGAGAGGCATATTATTTCAGCAAAAACTGGGGAGATGCAAGATTTAACGAGCAGCCAGAATCAGACATGGTTATGGATGATATTGAAGCAATGCTTATGGTTAACAGAGAGCAGATTGGATTTATTCCAGAAGAAAAAGGAGGAGAGATTGCTGGAAAATTAATTGTTATTGACAAAAATGAAGATGGAAAAGAAGTCAGAATTGATTGCACAAAAATGGGTTCAGGCGCTTATTCAATTCCAACCTCTGTGGAAGGTTTAAAGTTTGAAACAAATGCTGAATTTATTCTTGCAATTGAAACAGCAGGTATGTTCCAAAGATTAGTAAAGCATGATTACTGGAAAAAGGCAAACTGTATCTTAATTTCTCTTGGAGGAGTTCCAACAAGAGCATGCAGAAGATTTATCAGAAGATTGAGTGATGAGATGAAACTTCCTGTCTATGTTTTTACAGACGGAGATCCATATGGATATTTCAATATATACAGAACTTTGAAAGTTGGTTCTGGAAATGCAGCTCATATTAACCAATATTTCTGTGTTCCAAGAGCAATATTTTTAGGAGTTACACCACAAGATATTGTTGACTATAAATTGCCAACACATCCGCTTAAAGAAGTGGACATAAAAAGAGCGAAAGATGCTGTAAAAAATGACCCTTTTGTAAAACATCATAAAGAATGGCAGAAAGCAATACAACAAATGGTTTCAATGAAAGTAAGAGCAGAGCAGCAAGCACTTGCAAAGTGGGGACTTAATTATGTTATTTCTGACTATCTGCCTAAGAAGCTGAAGGATAAGAAAACTTGGCTGCCTTGAATAACAATGTTTTTAAACATTAACTGAATTCTAACATTAATGACAAAAGAGAAAGATTATAAGAAGAAAGCTGAAGATAAAAAGACAAAGGAAAAAGTAGAGAAAGCTCCTCCATGTTGTGAAGGTTGCGTTAAGTGGAAGCTATTCGGAAAGAAATGCTTTGTTTATTGGGATGGCAAGAAATACTGCACGCAAAAAGTTGCTGCTTTAAGCGAAGAAGAATAAATTTATTCTGTTCATGTTTTGTAATAACATTTATAAACAATATTAAGATTTCTAGCAGTATGCGCCTGTAGCTCAGCCTGGATAGAGCACTAGCCTTCTAAGCTAGGGGTCGGGAGTTCAAATCCTCCCAGGCGCGTTTTATTATTTCAAGGGTCCGTAGCCAAATCCGGTAAGGCAATCGCCTGCAGAGCGATCATGTGTGGGTTCAAATCCCACCGGGCCCTTTAATTTAAATAAAATGATAAAAAAAATTTTGATAAGAAAAGACAGAGAAGAAAATAAATTCTATTATCTTAAAGACATTAATCAGGATTTTCACACAACAGACGGAATTATAACTAAAAAAGAGCTGAAAAAGACAGGAAAATTAAAAACAAAAAGCGGAGAATATTTTGCTTTTAATCCTAGCTTTGCAGACAATTACAGAAAAATAAAGAGAGGTCCTCAGATTATTGTGCCAAAAGATATTGGTTATATAATTGCAGAAACAGGGATTAACAGGGATTCTTTTGTTCTTGATGCAGGTACTGGCTCAGGAGCATTAGCCTGTTTTATAGCAGGAATTGCAAAAAAAGTTGTTTCCTATGAAATAAGAGATGATTTTATTAAAATTTCAAAAGAAAACAAGGAAAATCTTAATTTAAATAATTTAACAATAAAAAAAGGAGATGTTTATGAAAATATTTCAGAGAAAAATGTTGATGTCATTATTCTTGATGTAACAGAGCCTTGGAGAGCAATAAAAAATGTTCAGAAATCTTTGAAAATTGGGGGTTTTCTTGTTGTTTATTCTCCTCAGGTAACACAGATACAGAGTTTTATGAATGAAATAACGAAAAAAGAAGGTTTTATTCATCTTAAAACAGTAGAATTAATTGAGAGATACTGGAAAATTGAGGAAAAGATAGCGAGACCAAGGAGCGAGGGCATAGGACATACTGGCTTTATGTGTTTTTTCAGGAAAATAGAATGAAAAAAATAATTTCAATAATTTTAATCTTAATTGTAGTATCTAACATGCTTTTATTTGCATTTGGAAGAATAAATGATTTATTTTTCTGGATAGTAATAATAATATGCGCAATATTTGCATATAAATTAGTTCCAAAACTAAAATGAAATACGTTTTTAATTTTAGCGGAATGTATCCTCTTTATTTAACTGAAAGTTCCATGAATCGTTTTATAGAACTCAATAACATCTTCAAAATAAATGCTAAAAAATGGTCAATTACGTTTTCTGTAGATGGTTGTGCATTTTCTTATTCTCTTGAGGAGGATAAAAAAGCTCTTAGAGAAATTAGCAAACTTTATTTAAATAAAAAATTCGCAGACAAAGTTTTTTTAGAATCAAAAAAATTGTGTAATCAATATTGGGATTTTATAGCCAATATTAATAAATTAGAAAATCTTTCTTCCAAAGAACTTTTAGATATATTCTTAGATCTTCATAGACTTGTTTCAAAAGTATTCTGCTTTTTTGATATTACAAGACCAGAATACCAAGATTACATAACTGAGAGATTAGAAAAATTAACAAAAGAATATTTTGAAGATAAAGATGTAATCAACAAATTAGTTCTTCCTGTAGAACAAGACGAAATAATAAAAGGGCATAATGAATTCCTTAGAATTTGTGTTTCATCAGCATCTGATGAAGATCTATTAAAATTTGGTTATAAAAATATCTGGCTTTTTCCTGAAATTAGAGATGAATCAGAACTTTTAGAACACTTTAAATCTCAAAGAGAGGATATAAAGAGCAAAGACATTGAAGAGGTAAAGAAAAAAATTTCAGAATCACAAAATGTTTTAGAAAGCAGAAAAAAAGAACAGGAAGAATTATTTAATGAAGCAAATAATGAAGAATTAAAGTATTTGAGTAAACTTTTCCAGAATCTTGGTTTGGAAAGAGTCAGGCAGAAAAAATGTTGGATGGATTCTAGGTCCCACATGGAAAAAATGTTGTCTTACATCTCAAAAATTAAGTCTGTTCCAAAAAAAGATTTATCAGGAGCATACACTATTCAAGACCTAATGGAGCTTATTAATGAAAATAAGAAATTGGAAAAATCAGTGATAGAATCTAGAAAACATAAATATGCTTTTGTTTTTGAAAATGATAGTATATCCTTTTGGGAAGGTGAAGAAGCAAAAAAGATTATTGATCCTATACTACTAGAACAAGGAAAGTCTACTCAGATTAAAGGGAGTCCAGCTTTCTTAGGAAAGGTTACTGGAAGAGTTGTTTTTGTGCCAAATGCAGATTTAGAATCACTAAGCAAAAATATTAAAGAATTTAAGAAAGGGGATATATTATTAACTCAAATGACACAGCCAAATATGGTTATCCTTGCTGAAAAAGCAGCAGCTATAATCACAGACGAAGGCGGTATTGCTTCGCATGCAGCTATTATCTCCAGAGAGTTCAAAATTCCATGCATTGTCGGTACTGGTAATGCAACGCAATTATTAAAAACAGGGGATATAGTAGAAGTAGATGCAAACAAAGGAATTGTAAGGAGATTGGAATGAGCTACAGAATTGGAAACAAAACCTACAAATGTGTACTTGTTTTGTGCATGGCTAACAAAGGCAGAAGCCCATCTATAGAGCAATATTTAACCTATGCCTTGCAGAGAGACAGCAGAAAAGATTTGGATGAATTAGGAATAATGATACGCTCTACAGGGGCTTTGAGGAGCTTTAAGAAAACCTTGGCTTTAGGAAATATATACAGAAGCTCTACAATGGCTAGATTGTTGAAGGAAAGGGGGATTAAAGATCAAGAAAAATATGGTGATTATAACATTCTGGAAACACAGTCTAGTATTCCAATAGGCAAAAAAATGTTAAGTCAAGCCGATCTTATAATTCTTGCAGACAAACATGTAAAAAAGGAATTGATGGAAAGGAAGCTTTTGAAACCTTCATATGAAGATAAAATTTTGTGTTTAGCTGTCAAAGATGTATATGCTCCTCCTGGAAAGAAAAAAGAGTATGAATCAGGAATACTTTGTGGAACACCAGAAGCGTATAACAGAGGATTAGATAACATAATAACAAATATTGAAAATAATTTGGTAAAGATAAAAAAGAAATTGGGCATAAAGTGAAACAGCAAATCCGCGTTTTAGGTTTTGATGACGAACCTCATGAAAAGCATAAAAAAGGAAATGTCAAAGTAATCGGAACTTTTTTTAGAGGAGGAGATTTTATTGACGGAGTTCTTAGGACAGAGGTCAAGGTTGATGGAAGCGATTCAACAAAAAAACTTATAGAAATAATAAACAAATCAAAGTTCAAGCCGCAATTGCAGGCTATTTTTCTTGATGGAATTGCATTCGGAGGCTTTAACATAATTGATATTGAGCAATTAAATAAAAAAATAGGTATTCCTATTATTGTTGTTATAAGAAAAAAGCCAGATATCGAGAATATAAAACAAATCCTAGCTAAAATAGGGATGAAAGAAAAGATAAAATTAATTAATAATGCAGGAAAGCCGATAAGGATAGGAAACATTTATGTTCAGTTTAAAGGAATCAAGAAAGAAAGGGTAAAAGAGATGCTGAAAATCTGCTGCAAGAACTCTTTTCTTCCAGAATGCATAAGAACTTCTCATCTAATTGCTCAAGGAATCTATTTTGGAGAAAGCAAAGGAGATGCTTAGACATAATAATATTTTTCTTCTTTTTTCTGCTTTTCGTCCATCTGGCTTCCTTCTTTGTTTGCCCTTGGCCTTAAGCTTTCAGAATCTCTTCTAAAAGTTATGCCTAGTTTTTTTAAGAACATATTCATTCCAGCTTCCATTGCAAAAGGGCCGTGAACATTGCCTTCTTTGCTTGGAATTCCATCAAAAACAACAATTTTTTCTGATAAATAATCCAAAAACAGCAAATCATGCTCTATGATAACACCAGAAGCTTCTTTTAAAGAAACAAAATCACGTATAATCTTGCTGATAACAAGTCTTTGCTCTATATCTAGATATGCAGAAGGCTCGTCTAGAAGATAGATACCGGCATCTTTGCTAAGGCATAAAGCAATTGCAACTCTCTGTAGTTGTCCACCTGAAAGTTCACTTAACTTTTTTTCAAGCAAAAATTTGATATTAAGAGGTTTTATCAGTTGAGTGTTGTATTTTGCAACAGCATCTTTGAGCACATCTTTAACAATTTCATCTGAATATTTTATGTATTGCGGTTTATAGCTTATGCTGATATTTTCTTTTATCTCTCCTTTGTCTTGCTTTATCTCTTTTGCAAGAATTTTCATAAATGTTGTTTTTCCTGTTCCATTTTCTCCAAGAATACCAACGATTTCTCTTTTGTGTATAATACCTTCATGAGATTTTAGCTCGAATTTGCCAAGTTTTCTCTCGATGTTTTTCCATGAAACAAGAGCTTCTGTTTTTTCAGAATGCTTTGCATATTGTTTTGAAAAATGTATTGCCTTGTCCCTAAATCTGATATTTTCCTCTTTCATATAGCCTGAAAGGAAAATATTTATTCCTGCTTTTGTGCTTTTTACCATGCTTACGATTCCGTAAGCATCCTCTTCTCCATACATTATGTAGACAGAATCGCTTATGTAATCAAGGACAATCAAATCATGTTCAATAACCATAACAGCCGTCTTATCATCAGGGATATTTTTTATAAATTTTGCAATTTTTAACCTCTGTTTTATATCAAGATAAGAAGTTGGCTCGTCAAAAATGTAAAGATTGGCTTTTTTCATTATGCAAGCTGCAATAGCAATCCTCTGCAGTTCTCCACCAGAAACTTCATCAATCTTATTGTCAAGAACATTATCAATTTCAAGAATTTTTGCTGTTTCAGCAAGTATTTTTTTCTCATCAATTTTTTTTAATAGCTCTTTTACAATCTTTCCTTTGTATTTTACAGCAAGATCATCAACATTCTGAGGTTTATAGCTTGCAATAATCTCATTTTTCTCAAGTTTTTCAAAAAATACCTGTGCTTCTGTTCCTTTAAAATATTCCAGCAGCTCTTTTTTAGTTGCTTCTTTCTTACCAAGGTTTGGTTTCATCAGATTTGCAAGAATTTTGACAGCAGTTGACTTTCCTATTCCATTTTTTCCAATAATTCCTGTAACTTTTCCAAAAAATGGAGTAGGTAAATCATAAAGGCAGAATCCATTTTCACCATATCTATGGACTGGTTTTTCTGCAAGTTTTTCAGGAAGATTAACTATTTTTATAGCTTCCATTGGACAGCGGTTCTGACATATTCCACAACCATTGCATAGAGCTTCGTCTATTCTAGCTTTGTCCTCTTTGGTTATGCATTCTTTTCCTGACCTGTTTATTGGGCAGAGATTAAAGCAGAGCCATCCACATTTTACAGGACTACAACGTTCTTTGTTTACTATTGCTATGCGTGTCATGCTTTCTGAAAAATCATATAGCTTTATAAATCTTTACGAATTATTGCTTTATATGAAGTGTTCAATATGCGGCAAGAGCATTGAAACTATCTTTTTGAACAAGATAGTTGGAACTATGATAAGGAAGAATAGTAAAAAACATCATGTTTGCGCAGACTGCCAGAAGAAATATAAATCAAAAGAAGAAATTTTAAATACGCTTAAGTAAACTCATTCTTTGTGCCCCTATAGCACAGTAGCTAGTGCATTGTCCTCGTATTAAAAATCAGGGATTTTTAATGCTTTAGAAATCCTTGATTTCAAAAGTAAGACAAAGGTCGGGAGTGCAACTCTCTCTAGGGGCTTTATGATGAAAAATGTATATTTTGAACGTGCTATATTTTTATCGTGGTACTGCAGCAAAGGAGACTGTAAATTCTGTTATATGTCTACACAGAAAAATAGGATAAAAAATCCAAAACTTGCAAGAAGAACAAAAGAATCAATTCTTGCAGAGGTTTTGCTCTGCAAAAAACTTGGTTGGAATATAGAATTTCTTTCAGGAGGATATGAATCTTATGATTTTGAAGAGCTTGTTGGCTTAATAAAAACAATAAAGCAGGTTTATGGGAAAAAAGTATGGTTAAACATTGGTGTCTTAAACGAAAAAGAGTTAATAAAATTAAAACCTTACATAGAAGGTGTTTGCGGAGCAGTAGAATGCGTAAATAAGAAAATACATGATTATATGTGCCCTTCCAAGCCAGTTAAAGAGATTGAAAAAATGTTTAAAATTTGCAATAAACTAAAAATAAAAAAAGCAATGACACTAATCCTTGGTTTAGGTGAGAAATTAAGCGATTTTCCAGCTTTAAAGAAGTTTATCAGCAAGAATAAAGTAGACAAAATAATCTTTTACAGACTGAAACCAGAAAAAAATACAGAGTTTGAAAAAATTAAGCCAATAACTAAAGAATATTATTCAGAATGGGTAAAATTTACAAGAGAAAACTTTACAAAATTAATAATAAATGTCGGTTCTTGGATAGGGCATTTTGATGAAATTAAATTGCTGATAAAAAACGGAGCAAACAATGTGACTAAATTTCCTGTAATAAAAATGTTTGGTTCAAAATATGCTCAACAAATAGAGCAGGAATGCAACAAATACTCTAAATTTTTAGGAACATTAACAAAACTTCCAAATATTAAATGGAGTAAAGAAGTTGATAAGATGAAAATTGATGAAGAGTTGAAAAAAAGAACTAAAATTAAACTAAAGGAATATCTTGAACAAATGAAATCAAAAAAATGATTATTCTTCTCTCAATGCATCAACAGGATTAAGTTTTGATGCTTGTATGGATGGAAGCAAACCAGAAAGTGCTCCTACAACTGTTGCAAACAATAAACATCCTAGAATAAGCCAGAGTGGAAATGCTGGTTTAAGTAATGCTAAGCCAAATCCTGCTGCAATTGCCCCTCCTATTGTTGAAAGAATAAAACCTAAAAAAACACCAATTGCTCCTGCTAAAAATCCAAGCAAACCAGACTCTGTTACAAAAATTGTGAGTATAAAACTATTTTTTGCACCAACTGATTTCATAATTCCTATTTCAGAAGTTCTTTCAAGCACAGAAGTATACATTGTATTCATTGTATTGACGCTTGCGACAATAACTGATATTAAAGCAATAATAAAAAGTATAGCATTTATCACTCCGATTATGCTTGTGAACGTTTCTATAGCTTGCTGAAAAGTTTGTATTGTAAAATCTTCCTGTCCTTCTGGTTGGTTTTTGTGTTTTCTGAATTTTTCCTTGATTTTATCTGCTAGTTGTGCAGGATTTTGTCCTTGTGCACTTCTTATTAGTATATACTGATAATCTTCGTCTCCAAATATTTCTTTTGCACCCTCTAAAGAAATATAAACCTGTGCATCATCTGTCGGGCTGCCAACTTCTTTATAGAATCCAACAACATCTACAGAAATATCATTTATTGTTATCTTGTCCCCAACATTTACTGCTTTTTTGAAAATTTTGTTTGGAATTAAATAATTATGTCCTAAAACAGCCTTTTTTACATCTCCTGATTTTAAAGTTCTGCCTTCTTCTATTTCAAGAGTAAATGTTTCTTCTGCAAGCCGTTTTTCGTTTCCATCAGTAGAAGTTCCTGCAATATAAGTATATTTTTCCTTATAATTTTTGAATTGAACCTTTGCATTTCTTACTACAGCGGGAGTTGCTTCCTGAACACCACTTATTTTTTTTATATAGCTTAAATCATCTTTTGTGAAAACTATATTTGTTGAATCAGGAGATGCTGTAAAAGCTTTTGGCATCATCATAAGTTTATCAACACCTTGTTTTTGTGACATTTCTGTTACATAAGAGCTAATTCCTTGCCCGAAACTGACAAGTGTGAAAATAGCAGCAATTCCTACGAGAATTGAAAGTATTGTAAGATAGCTTCTTGTTTTTCTTCCAAGAACACTTACAATTGCATATTTTATTATGTCTTTATTCATTTTGAGAACCTCAATGCTTCAACTGGATCTAGTTTTGATGCCTGCACTGCTGGAAGTGTTCCAAAAAATGAGCCAAGCACAAAAGAAAACAATAAAGCTCCAAAAACAAGAGACCAACTTATGTTTGCAGATATCAAATCTGAGTTTAAAACAAGTCTTCCTATAAGTGAAAGCCCGTTTGCAAGCAAAAATCCGAGCACAATTCCAATAATTCCTCCAGTAGCTCCTAAAAAACCTGATTCAAAGAAAAATAAGGAAAATATTGTTGAATTTTTTGCTCCAATAGCTTTCATAACTCCAATATCTCTTGTTCTTTCAACTACAGTAGTATACATTGTGTTCATTATTCCTATTCCTCCTACAAGAAGGGAGATACTTGCAATAATATAAACAAAAATCTGCACTCCAAGAAGAATTGAATTTACTGTTGCCATAATTGATGCAGGTGTCTGCACCTGAAAATTCTCTTCACCTTCTTTTACATCTCTTACTTTTCTAAGTTCTTTCTCTATATCTGCTTGTATTTTTTTTATGTCTATGTTTTTGTTAAATCTTGCTGCTATCACATCATATTCTCCACTTTTTCTGTTGAAAAGTTCTCTCATATCTTTGTCATTCATTAAAATTGCACCATCAACCTCAAAACTTCCTTTTTTTACCATTATTCCTACAACTTCAAACTCTTTACCTTGTATATTTATTTTAGAACCAGGTGCCAAAGCTTTGCCAAAAGTATCTTTATTATTAAAATTATTTCCAAGAAAAACCTTTCCACTTTCTCCGTCTCTAAGCAATCTGCCTTTTTCAGCTTGCATATTTGCAGCATATTCTACAAGTTTTCTTTCTTCACCATCTGGCATGCTTACAACATAGCCAAATTCTAATTTTTTATTGAAAACAACTTTGGCAGATTCAAGTAATCTTCCTGCAACACTATCTATTCCAGGGATTTGCTTTATTTTGTTGAACTCTTTATCTGTTAATGGATCTACAACACCTGTTCCAGGTGGTCCAAAACCTCCAGAAGCAGTAATGCTGATAATATCTGAACTTAGAAAACCAAACTGCGAGTTTATAGTAGTTCTAAGTCCTTCTCCAAGACCTATTAATGCGACAACAGTGCATATTCCTATGAATATGCCTATCATTGTGAGCCATGCTCTTAATCTTCTTCTTCTTATATTCTTAAAAACAAAAATAATCTGATCTTTTATCATAGTTTAATTTCTCTTATTATTATTTTTTTATTTTCTTTAGTTTTTTAGAGAAAAATTCTACTATGTTACTTGGTTTTATTTTCTTTTTGTAAATCAGATAGCCTACAACAATAATAATCAAAATTACAAAAAATCCTACAGCCTTATTTCCCTGAACTAATCCATATCTCTTTGCTTCAAAAGAACTGTAAAGATTCATTTTTACATTTAAATCCTCTTCATAATCAAAATTATTGTCGTCCTTATATGTTATATGCAAAGGAATATTTACAGAATTTCCTCTTACTCTTCCAAGATAAACCTTAAATTCTGCTGTTTCATAGTCATCTGAATCAATTTTTCCGATATAGATATCATTTTTTCCAATTGTCTTCACATTTTTGTTTTCTGTAAGCTCAACATTAAGAAATTTTACACTGTTTGCACCTCTGTTTACAAATTTTACAACAATTTTTCCTGTTTTTCCAGAGGTGTAAATATCTGTCTCATCAATACTTGCAAAAAGTTCTGGTTTTTGTCCTATAACAAGTCCAATTATGTTGCTTTGTGTGAAATTTCTTCCGAGTTCATCACTATAACTTATTGTTATAGGAACTCTGTAAACTTTTGATTCAGCATTTGGGTCTGCCATCAGAGTAAATGTTACATCTGCTGTTCCTTGTCCAGGAAGATATTCTACTATCTCTTCATTTGTCGAACCAATTGGTGTAAAAGGAAGCTCGCTGATAGTATATGTTGATGCTGTTGTTACAGCGGTTCTTAAGTCGAGCTTTACTTTAATATTTTTTAAAAATGAATTCATCCTGTTGTTTAGTGTTAGTTTTAGCACACTTTTACCGCCAGGAGCAATATCACTTGGTTCTGTTGTTATATTTTCAATGCTTATAACTGACTCTCTTTCTTGTACCCTTAATGTAAATGTTTGTGTAGACCACGCATAACCCTTGCTAGGTATATCTGGCATATATCTTACTTTAATTTTATAATCTCCTGCAGCAGCTGTTCTGTCTACAAGAAGTTTGTAATAGACCATTACAGAATTTTCCCCTCTTTGTAAGGGGCTTATGCTTCCAAAAGTCTGTACTTTTTTATAACCAGGATATATTGAAAATGGATATTCTAAAAGTACTTCCACACTAACATTGTTTAATGCAACGCTTCCTTGATTTTCAAGCTTCCATCTTACTTCGACTACATCTCCTGGTGCAGCAGGATCTGGCTGCTGGTTCACCATATAATAAGCCAGATTATATGTGTTTGTCGTTGTTTTATTTGTAAATCTCAGATTTTCCATTATAGGAATATCTGCATCTGATGCAAAAACTGCTATTGTTGCTGCAAAAAATATTATGGAAAATATTATTGCAAAAATTATTTTCATGTTTGTTTTGTTTTTCATTTTATTTACCTCCAGGTTTAAGCATTAGCTCCGTCTTTTATTTTTATTATTCTCTCAGCTGATTTAGCTAGATTATGATCATGAGTCACAATAATGATTGTCTTTTTTTCTTTTTCATGTAGTTTTTCAAGAAAACCCATTACATTTGCTCCTGTTTTTGAATCAAGGTTTCCTGTTGGCTCGTCTGCAAGTATAACTTCTGGATTATTTGCAAGTGATCTTGCGATTGCAACTCTCTGCTGTTCTCCTCCAGACATTTCATTTGGCTTATGGTTTAATCTGTTACCAAGTTCAACTTTTTCAAGCAATTCTTTTGCTCTCTTCTCTCTCTGCTCGTAAGGAATATTCTGGAATGTCATTGGCAGCATTACATTTTCTAATGCTGTCAAAGTTCCAATAAGATTGAATTTCTGGAATATGAACCCAATTTTTCTTCCACGTATCTGGGCGAGCTCTGATTCTGACATTTTTGAAATATTTCTATTGTCAAGAAAGATAGTTCCTCTTGTAGGTGTGTCAAGACAGCCTGTAAGATGCATTGCAGTGCTTTTTCCAGAACCAGAAGGGCCTGTAATTGCAACGAATTCTCCTTTTTTTATTTCAACATTCAATCCTCTAAGTGCATAAACCTCTACTTTACCCATTTTGTAAATCTTCCATACTTTTTCTAGCTTGATTATTGTTTCCTTAGTCATTTTTACCTGCTTTTTTTATGATTATATCCCCTTTGTTATCTATAAGAAAAATTAATTCCTCTCCTTTTTTCCATCTTTTTGCAAGAACAAGGCCTTTTGGCAGAGTTATCATAAACTGTTTGTTATGGGGGCATTGAAGAATATGTGTGTTTGGCATTTTGATGTGCTTTTATTTTTATTTTTGGTGATATTATTCAAGTTTATTTAGTATATATAATATTATATATACCTTTACTCATTTTATATTAATTTATTATATATAGAAATACATATATTTAAAGCTTTTGTTTTTGTTTTACAGAAAATAAGCGCAACCTTTATATAATTATAAACTTAGAATAAAACAAATAACAGATAAAGAGGTTTGAATGAAGAGAGTTTTATGGTTCAAAGAGATACATAAAGAGGATATTCCTTCTGTAGGTGGAAAAGGAGCTAATCTTGGAGAAATGTTTAACATTGGTTTGCCTGTTCCAGAGGGATTTGCAATATCTGCACAGACTTATGCAGAATTTGTAGAAAAATCTGGAATAAATCAGAAAATTTTTAAGATTCTTTCCAAAACAAATGTTGATGATTCTTCTGAACTTCAAGTAAATGCAAATGAAATCCAAAGAGTTATTTATTATGGAGAAATGCCTTCTGAAATTAAAGAGGATATTCTTGAAGCATACTCAACAATGGCTGTTTTGCATGAAAAAGATGCAGAAAATCTGGTTGGAGAACCAGAAGAATATCCTTTTGTGGCTGTGCGTAGCTCTGCAACAGCAGAAGACCTTCCAACAGCAAGTTTTGCAGGACAGCAGGCAACTTTTTTGAACATAAGGGGGAAAGAGGAGATAATAGACGCTGTTAAGAAATGTTGGGCAAGTCTTTTTACAGCAAGAGCAATTTATTACAGAGAAAAAAATCACTTTCCACATGACAAAGTTCTAATTTCTGTGATTGTGCAGAGAATGGTTAATGCTTCCAAGTCAGGAATAATGTTTTCTGCAAATCCTGTAACAAATAATCTTAATGAAATAATTATTGAAGCTGTTTATGGCTTAGGAGAGACAATTGTTTCTGGTTCTGTAAATCCAAATACATACATTGTTGATAAAAAAACACTTGCTCCAAAAAGTACAGAGATAAGAGGACAGGATTATGGATTATTTAGAGATGATGATGGACAAAATATAAAAATGAAGATTGATGTTTCTGACCAGAAAATAAGAGTGCTTGATGGAGAACAGGTTAGAGAACTTGCAGTTCTTGCAAGAAGAATTGAAGAGCACTACAAAAAACCACAAGATATGGAATTTGCACTTGAAGGAGAGAAAATTTATATTGTACAATCAAGGCCAATAACTACACTGAAACAAGGAGCAGAAAAAAGTATGGTTTCTGGTGCAGAGGTTATCTTAAAAGGTTTTGTTGCATCACCAGGTATTGCAACAGGAACTGTAAAAATAATTCACGAAATAGAGGAACTTGAAAAAATTAAAAAAGGAGATATCCTTGTAACAAAGATGACAACACCTGACATGGTTCCTGCAATGGAGAAAAGTGCAGGCATAATTACAGACGAAGGAGGTATAACCTGCCATGCTGCAATTGTTTCAAGAGAGATGCAGATACCTTGTATTGTTGGAACAGGAAATGCAACAGAAGTTTTGCATGAAAATGAAATTGTAACAATAAATGCAACTCATGGAGAGGTTTATCTTGGAAAAGTTGAGATGCAAGAGGAGAAAGAAGAAGAAATAACCTCTGTTGAAACAAAGACAAGTATCAAAATAGTTATAGACATTCCTAATTTTGCTGAAAAAGCAGCTGCAACAGGCGCAGATGGAGTTGGGCTTGTAAGGTCTGAGATAATAATTGCAACAGGAGGAATTCATCCTTCAGAATATATTAGGCAAGGAAGAGTTGAAGATTACATAAAACTTCTTGAAGATGGAATTGGAAAAATTGCAGAAGCTTTCAAAGGAAAGCCTGTTTGGGTAAGAACATCTGATATGAGGACAGATGAATACAGGAATTTAGAAGGAGGAGAAAAAGAACCGCATGAAGACAATCCTATGATGGGATGGCATGCAATAAGAAGAGTTCTTGATGAGCCAGAAATTTTGAAAGCAGAGTTTAGAGCAATAAAAAATTTGCATGAAAAAGGATTAAAAAATGTTGGCATAATGCTTCCGTTTATCATAAGAGCTCGTGAAGTCAGAGCTGCAAAGAAAATTGCAGAAGAAGTTGGACTTGATTTAAAGAATATGGATTTTGGAGTTATGATTGAAACTCCTGCTTCTTGCTGGATTATTGAGGAGATTGCTGCAGAAGGAATAAGTTTTGTCAGCTTTGGAACAAATGATTTGACGCAATTGACACTAGGCATAGACAGAAATAATGAGAAAATTGCACCCTTGTATGATGAAATGCATCCTTCTGTCTTGCGCGAGATAGAACATGTAATAAAAGTCTGCAAGAAAAACAAAATTAAAACATCTATTTGTGGGCAAGCAGGTTCAAGGCCTGAAATGGCTGCTTTCCTTGTTAAGAATGGCATTGACAGTATTTCAGCTGCACCAGACGCTGTAAATAAAATAAGAAAGATTGTTGCTGAAGTTGAGAAAGATATTGAATAAATTTACTTCTTCATTCTTGTATATCCAAGCCATATTAGGACTGCAAGTGATACACCAAGCAATACCCATTTGATTATGCTGCTCATATCATTCCAGTATCTCATTGTGCCGTAAACTATTGTTAAAACAGCTCCTCCCATTACTCCAAAGCTTACACTATCATTCTTTATGTATGCTCCTCCTAAGATAATAAAGAGGATTCCTAAGATTACAGTTATTATGAAAACATTTCTGTTGTATGGTGTTAAAGTATCATTAAAATTCTGCCTGCATGTAAATTCTGAATCACAGCTTCCTGAAAGCTGTGTTTTGTCTCCTACCATTATAGGATAAGTAGACCATTTGCCTCCAACAGTTAGACATTCGTTTTCTGTAGCTATTGGAGCTTTAGGCATAAAGGTTTCATTGCAGAAATCCTCATATTTAGGAGTAGGATAAAATGTCTGTATTCCATAACCGATAAATAGAGCAAGAATTATTGCAATCGATATTGAAAGAATGTTTTGCTTTACTTTTGATTCCATTTGGTTATACTAGATAATGGATTATTTAAACATTGCTGTTTTAGAAATCTATATAAAGATTGAAAATAAGATTGTTCTTATGGCAAGAGGCAGAAAACCCTATAGCATTGTAAGGCAGAGGATAATAGATATACTTTTTCTTATAAAACAAGGACATGGGCACGAAATCTATAAGATTTATGTGGATGTTTTTCCAAGAGTAACAAGAAGATTAATCTATTATCATCTTAGAAAAGGGCTTTCTTTAGGTGAGTTTAAAGTTAGCAAAATAGAAAAGCAGACAGGAAATTATTCATGGGGTGATACAGCTGAAAAAGTTTATTATGCACTTGATGAAGCTGCAAAACCAAAATTAAATCTCGGAGTTAGAAAATATTTAGAGAAAAAAGGAAATTAAAATAATTATTTCATCTTCTTCAAGAACCCCAACAGTGCGAATGCCTCTCGCTTTGTGAGCATTGCTTTGCCAATAATTCTTTTCCACAATATCTGCTGTGTGGCTTTCTTTTCTTTTGTTGCAAACTGCATTTTATCAAGAATTTCATTGATTTTCTTTAGTATAATATCTTTTTCTTTCTGTGAAATTGGAGTTATATTTTCACCTGTCTTTTTTTCACCTGATTTTTTGAATATTTCATAAAGAATAATTGCAACACCATGGCTAAGATTCATTGTGCTATTTTTAGCGCTTGTCGGTATTGTAACAACGAAATCGCATCTTTCTATCTCATAGTTTTTCATTCCTGAATCTTCTCTTCCAAAAACAATTCCAATTTTTCTTTTTGAATTTGCTATTTTTTCTGACAATTGTGCTGGTGTTAGCGGGCTTCTGTTAAGATTATAATCTGTTCCAATTTTTGCAGTTGTTCCAATTAGATAATCAAACTCCTTGAACACAGAAAAATCTTTTATTTTTGCTTTTTCAAGAATATTTTTTGCATGAGTTGCCCTGTCAAGAGCTTCTTTTGAGAGATGATTGCACTTAGGATTAATAAGAACAAGGTTTTCGCAGTTAAAATTAGCCATAACTCTTGCTATTGCTCCGATATTGCCTGCTGTCTTTGGTTCGATTAAGATAATTGATAACATAGGAAGATTATTATTGCGATGTTTATAAAAGTTGTTAGAAAAATCCAAACATAAAACTTATCAGAAGCAGTGCAATAAAAAATAAGCTTATTGTAGAGAATATTTTCATGGCTCTCTTTTCTTCAAATTTCTCTTTTAGCACAGTTAAAAGCATTCTGCCTCCATCAATTGGTCCAATAGGTATTAAATTAAAAACACCTATGCCTAGGTTTAACAAATAAAGCCAGTAAAGCAGTCCAATTAACCAGACAATTATCTCTGGCAAGAAAAATGGAAGAACTTTATGTTTTATCTCTGATTTTTGCTCTGCAAGAAGCCCGATATAAGGTTTTGAGCTATTTTTTGCATCACTGCCAAGAATAACAGTATAAATATTATTATCTGTTGTTATAATCAATGTATCATTTGGATTTTTACTTTCCAGAATCTTTGAAAAGTTTTCAAGGTACAATGTGCTCTGATTGTCTGCTGAAATAACTGTTTCTCCTGCTAAGATTCCTGCTTTTGCTGCAGGAGAGTTTTCAGTGATTCCAACAATCTCAGAACCAGTTGCCTGCACAAAATTGTTTGTAACAGGAACAAGTAAAAGAAGAAATATTCCTAAAATTGCAAATGCCAGCAAAATATTTGCCAAAGGGCCTGCTGCATATATAGACAATTGCTTCATTGCACTTAGTTTTTTTATCTTCTTTTCATTCGGCTCTACAAAAGCAGCAGGAATAATTGGAATTAAAACACATAAAAATGCAAACCCAGAAGATTTTAACTTTATATTATGAAGCCTTGCTGCAACTCCATGACTAAATTCGTGGACAATTGCAAGAATAAATATTGAAATTATCCAGTAGAAAAAAGGAACATAAAAAATTCCTTTTGCCTTTATTGGAAGCACAAGAGCTACTCCAGGAGCTGTTGTTGGAGTTATAAACAGTTTTATTAGCTCTGTAATAATTGAATATGCAAGAAATATCATTCCTAGAAATCCAATGAAAACACCTGCATAAAAAACAAAGTTCAGTGGCTTTCTGAATCTATTTGCAAATTTATCCATTGATTTTAAGCCGAACTTTGTCCTGTACATTATAAAATAAAGAAGAGGAAAAGCAATTTTATCAATAGCAAGTTTCTTTCTTTTTGATACTAAAAACAATGATAGAAGAACAGCAAATACTATTATGCCTATTAGTTCATAATCCATTTTTAATTTACTTCTTTCTTAATGTTCTTAAAGCACGCCTGCCGCATTTCCTGCATTTAACTTTTCCTGCTATAACAAGCATATTTGGAGCTCTTATAGTAGATTTGCAGTTTTTGCAGACAAATTTGTTTTCAAACATTCTTTTTTGAGCTTCGTGGAATTTTGCCATGTTTAACCTTTAATCTGTTTCATCATTTTCTCGCCAAGTATTTCCCAGTACATTATATTAACGCCTTCTTTGACAGTGTCCCTTAATTCTTCAGGAATCTCAAGGTCAAATGTCTCAAATGTTTCATTATTCATCACATTTGCAATTGTTCCATTCACAGAAAGTACTTGAGCGACTTTCTTTTCAATAATTGGAACGTCAATAGTATCATGGCCAGGAGCCATTATAACTCTTTTTTTTCCGTCAATGCCGTTTGCTTCCATCCTGACTTTTGCATGTCCATGCTTTCCAGGTCTAGAAGTTTGTATGCTTGTTACCTTGCAGGCAACACCATCTATAACTACCCAGTCTCCTTTTGTCCTTGAGCCGATTGAATCTTGTGTAACGTTCATATTATTGTTGTTTTACAGGTGTTTATAAAGTTTTTGCTCTACCTTACTGCGAGTTCTATATCTTCTTTTTTTACAGTTACTCTTCCTGCATGTTTTGCATTCATTATTGCCTTTTCAGCAATATTCAAAGAATATTCTTTCAGCACTCTTTCAAATTCCACTTTAGCGTCTTCACTAACTCTAAAATCAGAGTTCTTTGCTTTTATCACTTTTTCCATTATTGCTAGTGGAAATATTGTTGTTCTTTTTGCCATAATATTCACCAAATTTGATTTATGTTGTGATGTTTATAAATTTATCCAAACCAGAAGGATTGTTTTATCTTTCTTTTTACAGCAATTCTTTTCAGTCTTTGTTCAATCTCTTTGCTGTTCTCAAACTCTCTTTCTTTCTGCCTGAAATTTCTTGTGTGATGATAGCTTCTGCCGTTCTTGAAATTGAATTTATGCTTTTTGTGAAGCATCTCATGATACATAACATAGTCAAGCGCTTCTTGGTCTTGCAGAAGATTCTTGCTTATTGTTATTGTATCTGTTCCAAAATCATAGCTGCCTAGCTTTGTTGTTGAGTCAGCAAGCTTTAAATTTGGCTTTTCAACAAAATCTTCAAAATATTTTTCATTTACTCTATCAAAACTTTCTTCAAGAATAGAATTTTTATCTTTTTTTGCTATAGAGATATGTACGTGTTTCATGAAATTGTTGTAAAGCTGGATATTCATTGTTTCTTTTTTTTCTTTGAAGCTTCTAAGCATAAGGCTCTGCAGTAATCCAATGACTATGCTTTCATCAATCTTTTTCCAATTTGTTGCAAGATTGAAACTATAACTGCTAAATCTATACCTTACATTTGCATTATATCCTCTAAATTTTCCAGAATATGAAATATTAAGCTTATAATCTGACAAATCCTTTTCAGGAAACAACTGTATAAATGCTTTTTCTGCGATATTCATTTTACCTCGTATTACACAAAAACAAAACTTATTTAAATAGATATTTAATCTTAAACTTTAAGGGAACGTAGCTCAGCCTGGGAGAGCACTACGCTGAAGACGTAGGTGTCGTGGATTCAAATTCCACCGTTCCCACCTTATTTTATTCTTGTTTCTAAGCTATACTTTTTGTAAGAACCTGAGAGACTATTGCACTGAAAGCAAGCATTATGAAAAAAGTTACAAAACAGTAAAGGAATGTCCCTTTTATTAGATTGTTTCCAAGCATGAATCTTTCGCTCAGTTTATCTTCTCCATTTTCAATTCCGTTTGCAAGTATTGTAAGAATGTAAATAATCTGCACAATATATATTCCCACTATAACTTGAAAGTAAAATGTTGGCACACCACTTCCGAAAAGATTTGAGATTCCACCTGCTCCTGCAAGATTGCCTCCTTCAGTAACAGCTCCCTGCATCTGCGTGCTCAAACTTCCAAGAATATTTGATATCATTGATGAAATGCCAACAACGATTCCAGCTATAACAGGAGCAAGGAAATTGATGTTTGATTTCATAGAAGAGATAATGTCTGCAAGCAAATCTTTTAGCCTTTCATCAACTTTATGAATTTCTTTTATATATCTTGCAATATTCAACAATGCTTGTGCAGCTATTTTAGGCCCTTTTCTTACACCCTCTATAAAAACTTCCATTGAACTTGAGATAACTTTTGAAGGATAGCTAACAAGAGCTCCATTTTTATCATTGAATATTGCTTCCTTAACACTCATTCCTACTCTTTTTATATTGCTGTCAACAATTTTGAAAAAATTTCCAGAAATAGTTCCTTCTGTTTCATCTGCAACCTTTCCAAATGCCATCTCTGCTGGTATTCCATCTCCTAATCTTCCTCCAAGCTGGAACAAGGCTGATGCAAACTCTTCTTCGAGTTTTTTTGCACTATCTCTTACTTTTATAACATTGCTGCTCCTGCCTCTAAAATAAAGTCCTAAGCTTAAGCCTAATCCTGCAACAACAAATAAACTTATTAAACCAGAGCCAAGACCATATGGGCCTTCGAGCTTTCCACTCACTTCTTTGTATTCGAGGAAACAATAGGTTTTTCCGCATTGAGAAGTTTCAGAAATACCTCCAAATCCAAAATCATTAAGTCCAAGAGAGTGCATTATTATTGGACTGAAACCAATCATCATAAAAATTACTCCAACAAGTATACTAACCATTAGAGGACTTATTTTTATTTCAGAACTTCCAATTCTTATTATTATATTTCTGTATTTTTTTAATTCATGATTTTCCTCTGAAACATCTGTTCCTCCATACCCAGTTGGCCTTGAAGAGAGAATGACCTTACCAAAATAAAAAACACCAATAGGTATTGCAATATTGTACATAAATGCAATTACTGCAGCAAGAAATTTAGGGCTTGTATCTTCTCCAGCAAGAAAGCTTACAACTAAAGGCAAGATTACCAAGCCTAAAATTGGCATTATAATACCAAGCATGTTTAGCATTGTCATAGGCGAACTTAAATTTTGAGCATAATGTAACATTTTTTCATATGTTTCTTCAAGCATGACATCTAATGCTTTATCTAGAAGTTCTAATCTCCTTGACTCTTCACCTTCGTAAAGAGAGGATTCAATCAAGTGAAAGGATTCTATATACTCTCTATTCCATTCTTTCCATGTTCCAAGATAAACATCAAGAGCCTCTCTTACAGAGCTATATTTTGATGTTTCAACATTCCACAAAACTTTTTTCAGGTCAAGAGACAGTGGTGGGGCAAGGTGCTTTGCAGCGAATTCAATTGCCAACTCAAGATTAGAAGTATGCCTCATATATGTTACAACATAAAAAATTGATAAAACCATCTGATTTGAAGCTTTCATACGCCAGCTATTTGCAATAAAAATAGGAAGACTGCTCACAGGGGTTACGATTATTATTGCCAAAATAAAAGAAACCATTACAAAAAACATGCTCTGTGTTATCATAAATCCAAGAAGACTGCCACCAACAGCAAGAATAACTGCTACTAAATAAGCAAAAGAAATTGCTCCACTAGGAGTTATTTCAAGATGACAGATATCAATTGATTTTTGCAGCTCTTCTTGTTTTTTTGGACTTGGTTTTATATGGAATATTTTCTCAGCAGTTGTGCACATTTTTTCATAAAATGTAAGATTTTTTGCCAGATACTGCTTCTTAAATTCTGTGTACTCTCTTGAAAAAGTTTTTTTAGAAGGACTTGATTCTATATCTATCTGAGAGCCAAGCTCTCCCATATACTTTCTTGCAAGTCTTTCTAATTCATCGCTAGTTACATCCATACTACCTCTTTTTCCCAGAGAGAAGCAATCCTTTTTAATCTGACTGCCCTCTTATTTTTATTTTTTATCTCGTGATTATTCTTTTTGCATTAATCTTGTTTTTACTTCTTTTTTCAGCCATTCATTCCATTCAAAAAATATTTTCTTTGAATTTAAAGTTCCTAATTCTTCTTTTACTGATTCGCTTATCCTATGAAATTCATCATTTGCTCTTATTACAAAAGGAGCTTCAAGCAATTCTGGCAATTTTGCCCTGTCTGATGCATTTACAATCTCTTCCTTTGTTTTAGCTCTAAGCACTATATTATCCCAGACAGCGTCCCAATTGCCTGCCCAATCTTTTACATTGCCTGCAATAGATTTTAACACATCAGAATCCCCATTTTTTAAGTCATCGCTTACCTCAAGCTGATCTTTTTTAGGATTATATTTCATTAAATCCACAAAACCACCTTCTGCTAAAGGATCATCTTTCCAGAATTTTCTTACTTCTGTTATCTGTGTAATTCTTCTCCAACGATGCAATCCATCAGAGCTTCTTATTGGATTTGTGACTACAATAATATCAGTTGCTTTAAAGCTTGTTTTTGGAACTCCCAAGTCATTTACAACTCTGTCATATGTTCCATAAGGACTGTCTGCGTGAATTGTTCCTGCAACAATATTTGCCATTGCTCCAATTCTCATAGCTTCATACAATGCAAGCGCTTCTTTAGACCTTATCTCTCCTATGATTAATGCAGAATCTCCCATACGTAATGTTGTTCTTATGCCTTCATCTGCAGGAACTTCTGAAGTTCCTTTTGTAAGTGCTGCAGCAACTTTCATTGACTGTATATTATATCCCATATCTCTTAATGCTCCTGTAGGTAACTCTAAAGTATCTTCTATAGTAATTACTCTGTAACGTCTCATCAAATCAACAAGCATTGAACCTAGTAAAGATGTTTTTCCTGCACTTCTTGTTCCTGCAACAAGAAATGTTCTAGCACCATCTATTAAAAAACTTAAGAGCCCTGCTGCAAGAGGATTCATCATCTTGTTTTTTATGTAAAGAGGGAATGTCCATGGCTCATCTCTATGACGTCTCATTGAATATGCTAAACCAAATGGATTTAGCGGAGGAGCAACAACAGCAACTCTTGCTCTTGCTTTTGGGGTTGTAAGTTCTGTGTCAAGAATAGGGTTTGCTTCATCAAGAGGGCGTCCTGAAATCATCCTTAATTTTGAGGCCCATGATTCTGCTTCATTTTCAGTAGGAATTATATTTGTTGTGCAGTCTCCGAAATCCTGGTGCACAATAAAAATAGGAGTCTTTCCCATTGGGCTGTTGATTGTTATATCCTGAACTCTTTCATCTTCTAGCAGAATTTCAATTAGTCCAAAGCCAATTGTATACCTTATCAGAATCTGCGCAAGCTCTTCAACCTCTTTTTCTTTTAGTTTTATACCTTTTGAATCTGCAAGTTCACCAATAAGGTCATAACCTACATTGTAAAAAACACTTCTCATTCTTTGAGGGTCTGTAAATTCTTCTTTCTTTGGCTTGTGTTCTGCAAGTATTTTTCTTGCAAGGTCAAGAATTTCATATTTGTCTTCTGAAATTTTGAATTCAGGAGGAAGAACATGATACAGTGAAAGAACAGTTTCAGGCATTTTGAATATTGTTACTTCTGTATTTTCGATGTTATAACTGTCTATCTCCTCTCCATCAACAGGATAATCTGCCATAAGTTTTGTAAACATGAAATCAGGCTTTATTGTTGGGAAAAATATTGTCCTGTAAATCTCTCTGTCTCCTTCTCTGTAATCTTTCATCTTTAATTTTGCAAGCTTGACTAGCTTTGTATCTTCAAGAAGTTTTGTTATGTGATTAAGAAGTACAAGATATTTTGTATTATTTTCTCCTGTTTGTTCCAAATTTATTTTTTCGTCCCTTGCTTCTCTTTTTAGCTCTACATATGCTGCAATAGGGTCATTTTTCAGAGTATTAAAAACAAGTTCTTGGAGTTTGTTATACCTTGCATTAGCATTTGCTGCTCCTGAAACAGAATAATATGTTACTAATTTCTGCTTTATGATATAATCATAGATTTTTGCAATCTCTCTTAAAATTTTTGTTTGGCCTTCATCATATTCATACTCTCTTTTCTGCACTAAAATTATTTTTGTCGCTTCCTTTACCTCAATAAGGATTGTTAATGTGTGCGACATGCAGATTGGATCATCTTCTATTGATGGAGACAGAGGATAGGCTTCACAATCTATTCTTAAGATTATTTCATCTCCTCCTCTGTATACATCATAGCTGAAAGGCGGGTTTTCTTTGGATACTGGCATTTTATTTTTTACTCTCCTCTTTCAAATTCTCTATTGCAATTTCAATAAGATGAGATTTATTGCGATATTTACGACTATTTCTAATTTCCTTGTCCATCCATTTGATAAGATCTTCCTCTATTGTTGCAGATATAGCACTTTTAGCCAAATTAGCACCTTCTTGCTGAGTTTAATGCATTCTAATATTTAAATCTATATTATTTTATATTATAAACTATTTTAAAATAGTATATTATAATATATATAAATCTTTCTGTTTTTAGGGAAAACTATATAAACATAAAGTTTCTATAACTGTTTATGGAAGGTCAAGAGCAGGAGAGAAAACCAGGAGTCATAACTTTCGGAGCTGCAAAAAAACCACTTGTGCAGCCAGCAGTAAATTTTAATGCAGAGCTAGTTTCTTTTACTACAAGATTAAGGGTTCTTGAGGGAAAATTTGACAATTTAAGAAGAAAGATACAGTTTATAGAGCAGAATTTCCTTGAGACAAGAAAAAAAGAGCTTACTGAAGTAAAAACAATAAATTCTGATATAAAAGATTTGAAGATGGAGTTTGAAGATATAAAATCAGTTCTTAGAAACATTGTTGATGAAACAGGAAAATTTGCTAAACTGGAGGATTTCAAGGTATTGCAGAAATACATCAGTTATTGGGAGCCTTTAAATTTTGTTACGCATGACCAATGTGAAAAACTTATCAATGAAAAGTTTTTGGATTTCAAGCAGCAGCAAGACAGCATAACCAAAAAACAAGCTGCTAAAAAATAGTTTACATCGATAGATTTAAATAATCTTTATAACAATCATTTATAACAAAACAAATAATCAAAGAGCAAAAAAGAGGCAATATGGCAATGTTTGGAAAAAAACCACAAAACCAAGGATATTCTGATATACCTAATGCTGCGAGCAAATCACAGATACCTCTGCAGTTTATTGTAAATTCAAGAAGGCAGGGTGTAAGTGATGATGATATAATCCAGGATTTACAAAGACAGGGATTTACATATCAGCAGGTTTTTGATGCAATGTCTCAAGCAGACCTTGTTCCAGAACAAGGAGCAGAAGCAGTTGGAATGGGTATTGGCAACGGAACACCACAATATCCTGATTATGAGCAAATGCAGGCTCCTCAAAGGCAGAGTGATAATATAGATGTTGATAGAATAGAAGAAGTTGTTGAAGCTATAATTGATGAAAAATGGGAAGAGCTTTCAAAAAATATAAACAAGATTGTAGAGTGGAAAAATTCTGTTGAAGGAAATATAGCAAAAATTGAGGAAGAGATAAAAATGTTGCAGGACAATTTCAGTGGAATCAACAAAGCATTGATGGCTAAGCTTGATGATTACGATAAAAACATTGTTAACGTAGGCACAGAAGTAAGAGCAATGGAAAAAGTTTTCCAGAAAGTGCTGCCTGTATTTACAGATAATATAACAGAACTTTCAAGAGTCACAAAAGCGATAAAAAAAGATAAAAGCACCAAAAAGAAGAAATAGAAAATAAACTTATTCTTTGATTTTCAGCAACCTTTAAAAGTAAATATATACTTTCTTTTATTATGCTAAGAAGAATAGTTGTAGCAACTCTTGGACATGTAGACCATGGAAAGTCTAGCTTGCTTGATAAGATTAGAGGAACGACTGTTGTAGAGCGTGAAGCAGGTAAGATAACACAAGCAATAGGAGCTTCTATTATACCAATTGAAACCATAAAAAGAGTCTGCGGAAACTTACTAAAGGGAATAAATGAAATAACAATTCCAGGAATACTTGCAATAGATACTCCTGGGCATGAGGCATTTACAACACTAAGAAAAAGAGGAGGAAATCTTGCAGACATTGCAATTGTTGTTGTTGATGTTAAAGAAGGTTTTAAGCCACAGACAGTTGAGGCTGTTAAAATTCTTAAAGAGAGCAAAACTCCATTTATAATTGCTGCAAATAAGATTGATTTGATTTCTGGATGGAAAAATACTGATGGAAATCTTATCGAAAAGCTTAACAAACAGAATCCAAATGTTCTTGTGGACATTGAAAACAAAATTTACATGATTGTCGGAAAGCTTTCTGAATTTGGCTTTGAATCAGAAAGATTTGATAGAGTAGAGGATTACACAAAACAGATTGCGATAATACCTGTTTCTGCAAAAACAGGAGAAGGAATACCTGAATTGCTCATGGTATTGGCAGGGCTTAGCCAGAAATATCTTGAAGAATGCCTGAAATGTGATACAGAAGGATTTGCAAAAGGAACAATTCTTGAGGTTAAGGAAACAAAAGGTTTTGGCTTGACTGTTGATGCAATAATTTACGATGGAACTTTAAGAGTAAATGATATGATTGTTATTGGAGGAATTGAAAATCCTATTATCACAAAAGTAAAGGCCTTACTTGAACCAGAGGAATTGTCTGAAATGCGTGACAAGAAATCAAAATTTATGAATGTTGAAGAAGTTGTTGCTGCAACAGGTGTTAAGATTTCTGCAAATGATATAGAAAATGTTATTCCTGGAATGCCATTACAATCCTGTAATGAAGAAAATTTAGAGCAAACAAAAGAAGAGGTTCAGGAAGAGGTTGATGAAGTTATTGTAGAGACAGAAGGAGAGGGTGTTGTAATAAAAGCAGACAGTTTAGGTAGCCTTGAAGCTCTTTCATATTTATTGAAAGCAAAAAATATTAGCATTAAAAAAGCGCATATTGGGGGTATAAATAAAAAAGATATTGCAGAAGCAGAGGCAAATCTTGAAAAAAATCCTTTGAATGCAGCTGTGCTTGGTTTCAATGTTCTTTGCGAGGAAAAAAATACAGGAGAGGTTAAGATAATAACAAACAATGTCATCTATAAAATCATAGATGATTTTGAGCAATGGCAGAGTGCAAAGAAAAAAGAGATTGATGATGATAAAATGGCTGGAATCAGCAAGCCTTTCAAGATACAGTTGCTGAAAAATTATATTTTCAGGCAGAGCAATCCTGCTGTAATAGGGGTTGAGGTTGTTGCAGGAGTTTTAAAGTCAGGAATAGATTTGATGAATGATAAAGGAGAGATTATTACAAAAGTTAAATCAATACAGGCAGAACAGGAAAGTCTGAATGAAGCTGAAAAAGGAAAGCAAGTTGCAATTTCAATGGATGGAATTACAATCGGACGTCAGATTTCTGGTGATGAAATTTTATATTCTGGAATTAACGAATTTAATTTCAGGAAATTGAAAGAGCTTAAAGAATACCTATCTTATGACGAGAAAAACATTATGAAAGAAATTGCTGAGATTAAACGCAAGACAGAGCCTATGTGGGGGGTTTAATTTCTTCTTTTTTTATAAACCATTTTTTCTAAAAAAGCTATTCTTTCCTCATCATTTTTTGCAAACTGCAAAACAGGGAGTATTTTATAATGAATATAATTATCAAAATTAGTGTAATTTTCAGATTTTGATTTTTCTAGCAATGTTTTCATCACCCTAATCTGAAAATTTATATTTGATTTTACATAACCTAAAACCAGAGCTATATTACTTAAATCACAACTTATTTCATAAGGTGTTTTTTCTGTTTCAATAACATAACTTCTCATAATTTTTTCAGCTCTAACTCTTCCGTCATCACCAAATTTTGAATGTAGATTAGCATAACTAGGTAATGTCTGGAAAAGTTTGCATCCATCCTGACTATTTTCCATACCAATGAATTTAACCAATGAATCAGAATAAAATTTTGTATCTCTAGGTATTTTTTTGCATTTTTTATAAATTTCTTCAAGCTTTTTTTTGTTTAAACCCATTTCATCTAATCTTAAAACGTCAAAATAATCCTTGTCTCTTGGAGTCATTGTTGACTTCAAAACAGTTATTAGTTCTCTGTTTCCAAACCATATATTGCTAGAATCTACCCTAAGGCACAATGAATTTTGTATTAATTCATCTACTGTCATTTCTGTTCCTGTCTGGAAAATGTTGTTAGGCTGTGTAGAATGTGTAAGATAAGAATTTTTTGAAAGATTTACAATGTCCAAATCTGTGATAGGTCTTATATTATCAAGGGTTTTTCCTGTTTTTTTCTGATAATATTCCTGATTTAATCTGATAGCAGAACCACCGCAAATGATATAATTTATTCTACTACTTTCACTTGTTTGAGGATACTTTTCAACAAAATTTGTTATTGTTTCAAGCATAGCAATACAGCAGAATTACTACTTTATAAATCTTTCGTTTTTGTAGTCACTTTCAAGTAGCGATAAAACAAGTAAAACAATAAAAATAGAAAAAGAGAGGAACTACCTTAATCTATCCTCCATTTTTTTGCTAGGCTGCTTCATCTTCTTGGCTTCTGCCTCTAAATCTATTCCTAATTCCTTAAGCCCCTTGATATGCATCTGCATAAGTTGTTCGACTATCTGCAGTATCTTGTACATCTCTTCTCTTTCCTTTGCAAGTGTTGTCAAAGCTCCTTTATGAAATCCTATCTGCTCATCCTTGTTTTGTGCTTGTTTTGCTGCCATTTTTGTTTTGCCTCCAATCTTTTATTGTTAACTTTCCACCCACCATCCCCCAACCACAACACCCTGGTGTTGTTGTTTTCAGACAGCAAATTCTATTTATCTTAATTTAGCGTTTTATTTTTCTATCGAGATTTTTCAATTTTTTGTTCAAATCCCCAATTTGTTTTAATTCTATCTTTGTTTCTTTTATAACTTCTTTTTTGTATGTTACTTCTTCTGTTTTTATTGCTTTATTTAAGTAATTTATCTTTTTATCATCTTCTTTCAAGAAATTATTTATTAATTTTAATTTTCCCACACAATCCATTTCTTTCAGATTAGCTTTTATCTCACTCAAATGCGCGCTAAATCTCTGGTTTCTGAATTCTGAAATGTATTTGCGCTTTGACAACACAGTTTTGTCTTCTTGCAATTTATGTAATATGTTCTTGTATTCTTCGTCTACAAATATTTCTTTTGATTCTTCTTTTCTTTCAAATCTGCTTACATGAGCTGGTTTTATTGCTATAATTTCATGCTTTGTAAATTTAATCTTTAGGTTTTCGAAGAAGTTCGTTATTCCTCTAAAGTTTACTCTTTCTACTCTTTCTTGGACATTAGTATCAAATATTTTTCTTGATTTTTCTTTTTCAGTCCTTACTTTCAATGAATCTACCCAAGATTTCAGATTAATTATTGCAACAAGGTCTCCTTCTTTTGCAGTTTCTATAACTTTCAAAGGAATCTGCTTGATTTGTTCTTTGCTTAATCCAGTGAGAAGTTTTTCTTGTGCCCTTATCCTATATATTCTTTCTCTTTCTGCCTTTATTTTCACTGAATTAATCCAGAATCTCAATTTTTCTGTTGCATTCACACTTCCGTGCTGTAATGCCTCTTTTACAACATAAACAGGTATCTGTTTTAGGTGTTCGTTTTTCAATAGAGAAAGTTTTTCCTTGCTTTCATTGATTCTTTGCTCTCTTTCTCTCTCAGTCCTCACTTTTATATCTTCAACCAATGCTTTTATGTTTGTAATAGCAGTAAGTGTACCTGTTTTTGCTTCTTCTATAACTCCAGCAGGTATTTCTTTTATCTGCTCGTGATTTAATTGCGCAAGAAGTTTTTTCTGCTCTTCTATTCTCTGCATTTTTAACTTTGTCAAGCATATTTCTTGTTCTAGTGCTTTTGCTTTATCTATTCTTTCCAGATTTTCTTTAACTTTTCTTATTCTTTCATTGATTAGCTCAGCTTTTTCACTCTCTTTTATTTTGAAAAGATTGAATATATTAGGAACTTTTACAACAGGTTTCTGCATAACTTGTTTTATCAAATCTTCTGGTTTCTGTAGTATAACATTTCTCAAATACACTCCTGGTATTTTCATGTGTTTATGTCTTCTATGGAAATAGATATAACCAGGTAAAATGAAAATAATAACTATCAATGTTACAATTGCAGGTATAAGTGGAACTCCTTTTAATTTACTCAAGAATATACCGCAGTCATTAGGGCAGTTATAAACATCTTCTCCTACTCCACATACACTATCTCCACACCCACATCCACTAGCATCTTTCATTTCTGCTGCAGGAAGTTTCTTTCCTATTACAACATAAATATCTTCAGGACTGCAGTCACTGATTTTTAGATTGAAGTAATCGCTTTTTCCTAGTGTTGATGTTTTCAAAACATCTCCTGCGATAATCTTCTCTATTATTTGCCTTGCCTGATAGTCTTTAATCAATTCCTTATGAGTTAGATTTAATGCCCAATAATTTTTGCAAGGGTCATTTATCAAAGTTCCACCAATATTAGAAGCAGAACTCACTGAAACAACACCATCATTTGTTTCATTGAAATAATTTGAAGTTGGTATTTTCAGCTTGTTGCTATAACTCACATAACCTCCACTTGTTCCTGTGAGTACATAATAATCTATGCCAGGCAATTTAGGTATGTTTATTCCTTCTGAAGCTTCTTTAAGCATCTGTGTGCTTACACTAAAGATTGTATCTGTTGCAGGATCATTTACAACTTCTTTGAATAAATCCATAAATGCCTGCACAGCAGGAGTTCCTCTGTTAGGAACTGCAACAAGCACAAGTTTGCTTATTTTACGAGGATAAACATATTTATCAGTTTGATTTATTGTATCATAGAGTGCCTGCTGCACAATTAAACCACCAAAACTATGAGCAACTATCTGTATATTATCATATCCTACTATTTTTGTTTCAACTAAATCTGAAAATTCCTGCGATATTTCCTCAAGTGATCTTGTTGAAGGATAACCAAAAGTATAAACTGTTATTTGCTGCTTTGTTAGGGTTATATCATCAATCATTTGCTGGTAAGTTGCTGGTTCGCTTGTAAGTCCGTGGATTAAAATCAAAACATCTTTTGCTCCATTTGCAGGTTCGTAAACTTTTTCAAGAGCAGAATGCAAACAATTTGTACATAAAACACCCATTATAGCGAATGTGGCGGTATTGTTTTCATCAAGATATTCTGATATGTCTTTTATCTGCGCAGTTACTTTTTTGTTTTGCTGGTCTACAGTTCCTCCAATATAAATCCATTTATCGCTTGATTTTGCATAGATTACAAGAGTATCTGAAATTATACCTTCGCTTTCTGTGTAAGGTATGGTTATATTTACTATCATACTTTTCTTTTGATTGAGTTCCAAAACAACAGGAGTTCCTATTATTTTCATACCAGGATTTATAGGTTCGTTTAGAGCTTCTTTGATTGTAGAAATAGTTGCAGTCAGATTTTTGAATGCTTCTCCGTAGAATTTGACATTTATATCTCCATTATTCAAGGAATTTCTTAGTGAAGTAAGATTTAATTGAGTTTTATCTATGCTTATATTTGATAATCCAAAACTAAACATTTCTTTTTCTCTTTTCTGTACTTCTATTTTGTTACCACATTGCAACTCTGTTGTGTTTGTTAGGATTATTGTATAGCATTCTCCACTTTTGCATCTTAATGCTTTAACATCTCCATAACCTTTATTTATACTTAAGGTTGTATCTATTTCTCCTCCATTACACTCAAGATTGAATGGATTTATAATTATTTCATATCCTCTTGGTATTGCGATATTTTCTGTAAATGTTATTGAATCTAATTTTATTTTCTTTTCTGATGTTTTTGTTATGTTTATGCAACAGAATTGTGCACCAATATTTTCTTCTGTTTTAATATCAAGACTTCTTCCGCACGAAGGGGTGCAGGAACTGCATATGCCTGTGATAGAATTGCAACTGTTGCTGCAAGTGGATTCTGTTCCATCATCACATGTCATAGTATTATCTGTACAGGTTACTCCTAAGCATAATCCACATTCAGATATGCAATTACTACATTTTCCATCCAAAGGATTGCAAGTATTAGTGCACCTTGATGTTGTAAATCCATCAGGACATATTTTTACACTATCTTGGCATATAACATTATCACATAAATTACATAATGGGGTACATGTTCCGCATATTCCTGTAGCAGGATTACATACATTGCTACATGTTGCTCCTTTTCCATTAGGACAAGTTATATCTGTGTTGCTGCAACTAACTCCTATACACTTATCAAGAGGACAAACAGGTGTACATGTTACACAAGCTCCATTACTGCACGAAGGAGCGCATGATGCTGTACTTCCATCCCAGCAGATTTCTGTTTCAATACCGCAATTTACACCTGCGCAAGGATCTGTTGGTGGTTCTCCTCCACCTCCATCATCTCCACTGCTTTCACATGTATTGAGCTCTGTATTACAGGTAGATCCTTCATCGCATCCGCAATCTGTGCAGCAGCTTGATGTTGTTTCTGAGCCTTCGCATATTGTATCTCCACAATAAGGATCTATTGTTATTGTTCTATTTGAAGCATTATTTCTGTTTCCTACAGAATCTGTACAATTGATGTTCCAGATATAAGCTCCTACTTCTAAATTTTGTGTGAAGTTTTGTGTTATATTTTTTATTATGCTTGAATTTGTTTGGTTAATGTTATTATTAACTATTAAGCTGCAGTTTGCAATGCTTATCCTATCAGTTACATTATATTTGAATATAACTGTTTTTAATATTGTTTCATTGTTTTCATAAGGAGAAATTAAAGTTATTACAGGTCCGGTTGTATCAAGCAATATTATCCTTGTTTCTGTCTGGTTTGTGTTTCCTGCTGTATCATTTGCAGTTGCATTCAAATAATAAATTCCATCTGGTAGTGGTGTAAACCTAATGTATAATGGTGAACTTGGGCTTGCTGTTGAATTTACAAGTGATGTCGTGTTATACAAGTAAACTGTTATGTTTATCAAGTTTGCATCATTTGCAGTTACATTTACATCAATCCAAGACTGCGAATAATTTCCTGCTGATGTTGTTGGATAAGTGAAATTTATTGTTGGTTTTATTGTATCTACAGTTAAAGACATGTTTATACTTACATTGGTGTTATTATTCAAATCACTACAAGTTACCCAATAAATATAATCATTATCTGAAAGATTTATCAAACTGTAATTCTCCCAGTAAGTGCTTCCTTCATTGGTTATGTTCATTGTGTAATTTGTTGTAGTTATTCCTGATACATTCCCTGTATAATTTATCACTACATACATAGATAGAATCCTCGGCACATATGCACCAGCAGCACGAAAATCTCTAAATTTAACTTGCATATTATCTAAGTCTGTTTGTGTCCAAGTTCCACTAAATGTAACATTTTTCCAAGAATTAACATTGTCTTCTACATAAAGAAAAGTCTTATTAGCTGTCCAAGAGCCACCCATATAAACACTTGCATTAATGTATTGCCCTATACTTGGTCCTGATGCACCATAAATCCAAACAGTTATATCTGTTACTGTTTCTACTCCAGTAAGTGTAGACATATTAATAACTTCTACTTTATTCCAAGCAGAGGTAATCAGACTACCAGTACCTTCGGTTGGTTGTCTTACGCTATCGTTTATCATTGAAAAATGAACTGATCCAGAACTAGGAGTCCATTCCAAAGGTGAACCATCACCATTAGGGTCAACATATCCAGATGTAGCTACATTTGAAGTAGAGAGATAAGTATTAGTTAATACACAACTTGAAACATTTTCATTTATTGTTACATTTACAATTGTATAATTTACATAAATAGTTGTTCCATTATTTTCAGTAGGATCTGTGAAATTTATGTATGGCGGCGTAGAATCAACATTCACATTAAATATTATTGAAGTTGAATTAACATTATTATTTGAATCATTTGCATAAGCAATAA
>Ga0247841_10002161_pt1 | contig 40429 bp, 27 predicted proteins | sample LaCruzMarch2015__2_FD_192410 | JGI IMG/M metagenome (GOLD analysis project Ga0247841, IMG submission 192410) | Freshwater microbial communities from meromictic Lake La Cruz, Castile-La Mancha, Spain - LaCruzMarch2015_18m | ecosystem: Environmental > Aquatic > Freshwater > Lake | place: Spain...
CGTGTTGCCCCCGGCAGCGCAGTTTTCCCCGACCGCTGCCTTGCTGGGCGGCGTACAGAGTTCGCCCGTGTGAACCGCCGCCCGGCCGCGGGCGTCAAGGATCAGCAACTGCCGATTCGCGGATTGCTCATCCCCGGCCAGCACCATGCGTAGTGCGACGTCAGGACTGACGCCGGCAGCGAGCAGGACCAGACCGCGCGTTGCAAGGTCCGGATCGGACCAATGCTGGGTATTGATCGCGCCGACACCGGCCCGCAGAAATGGCACGACCGCGCCAACCGCCATATAGTAGCTGGCCACCGCCGAGCCCAAGTGACCGGTCAGGGGATCACGCCCAACAATTGAGAATGTCGCGGTCATGGGGACGGGATTCATCGCGCCGGACATGCTATGCCTCCTGCCTGATTCCATGACAGATTTTTATGTCGCATTTTTCCGCCGCCCTTCTACGCAAAACCGCCACGGAGGGCAGGTAGGCGGGATCAACCCGTCAACTGACGGATTAGCGCACACTGTAGATTGACCCGTCGTAAATCCGCTCATAGGCGCCCATGTCAACCGTCCCATAGCGCATGCGCTTCTTTCCTTCCAGATCAAAGGAATTCGTCATCCAATTCTGATTGGTTCCCGTGTTGATGCACGGCGAGCGGGCGGACAGCCGGAAATTGCCGGTATCCTTCGCGACAAACTTCGGGTCCGCGTCCGTGTTCGCCGTCCCCGTCCCAGTCCACGCCACCGTCCCCGGCAGGGGCGCGACACAGTTGTTGCTGAATGTACAGTCGGCCGACGCATAGATATTGGACGACGTTGTCATCCCAAGATTGTGATAAATGATGGAATTGACCACGCGCACCCCGTTGCTTACAGATATACCGCCAGACAGAGACGTTGAACCGCCCGTCATATTGCTGGCTATTGTGCAGTTTTCAATCAGCGCATTGGTGGCAAATATCCGCATACCGCCCGCGCCATTATAGGTTGTGTAGTTTGTATTGCCCGCCACCAGGCAATTTTGAATCCGGACATCCCGGACTCCCATGGAAATATCCAGGCCAGCTACCGGCCCATCATTGGCATAATTGTTCACAATCATGCACCGCGAGATCAATAAATTCGTCGTGCTGGCAACTTGGATTCCGCCAACACTGGCCGAAGAACCCGCAGGACGATTGTTGCTGACCACGCAACTATACATAATGATACGATGGTTATCATCCCCTCTAACCCAGATACCGCCGACGCCATAGCCAGTAGTTGTATTCGCGAACACCTGGCAGTTGCTGATAATCCCGGCCCGCATAACAATCCCGCCTCCCATATTCATCGTGACATTAGAGGCGATGATGGAGTCCTGCATGATGGAAGTATCAGTAGCAAGAATAATAACGCCGCCGCCCCAAAGGTTTAGGTTTTGCGCCGACCCTGATGGCCCGGCTACGATATTGCCCACAATTCGGCAGTTCCTGATCCGGCCGTTAGAAGCGATCCCGCCGCCGCCGGCTCCCGCGCTTGGTGAAATAAATCTGTTTCCAATGATCGAACAATTCTCAGCCACGCCGCCAGACTCCAAATATATTCCGCCGCCATTGCCGGCGCTGGCGTTGGTCAAGGTATTGCCCGTGACAATGCAATTTGAGATGAGCCCCGCGACGCAATACACACCGCCTCCGAACAAAGTACTTCCGCCATAATAGAAATTAGTCACCGTAAAACCTTCCAACAGGCTTCCCGATCCGTTCATATACACGCCGCGAATGTTCACCACGTCGTTGGTTCCGGGACCATAGAGCACCGTGTCCGCCGGATTCGTGCTCCAGGCGCGGATCAGGCAGGCCTTGGCAACAGGATTACTCACCGTGTCAGAAATGATATAAGTGCCGTTTGAAACCCAGATCGTCTCGTTCACAACCGTCCCTGCATTAGTAAGCGCGTTGCTGATGGAGGCAAACGGCTGACTCCAGCTCTGCCCGTTATTCCCGGTGTCCGCGCCGTTCGTGGCCACGTACCATGGCCCGGCTGCTTGCGCCCCGGCCGCGGTGAACAACCCAAGCGCCAGCGCCCAAATCCGGATTATTTGCATCGGTCTTATTATTTTCATCGCCGCCTCCATGGCATTTACTTGTATTATTTATACATTAGCCGGTCAAGATTATAAATGCGTGTTGCGCCCCGCAGATATTGTTTCGCGGATCATCGGCCATGATGAAGAGTAAATTCGTCATGCGTCCAACTCCGCATCCAGAATAACACCCTGGCTTTGAAGGCGTTTGCGTAATGCGCCGGCGTTGACATCGCGAAACGCGCAGTTGTCGGCAACAACTTGAGCCGCGGCCGACCCCGCGGCCTCACCCATGGCCATGCATGGTGCCATAACGCGAAGCGGGCCAAGGACTGGGTGCTCCACGCTGACGGCCCGACCGGGACAGATGAGGTTGTCAATACCCTTCGGCACCATGATGCGATATGGGATGGGAATAATCGGAGGCGTGGGAGTGCACATTGGCTGATGACTCGGCCGATGCGGATCAGGGAGATCCCAACCGTACCCAGAATAACCAATGGTATCGTCAAATCTCCTGCCGCTCGAGACATCATCGACGGTTAAGCGGTATTCGCCGTCAATTCGACGGGTTTCCCGAATTCCGAGCAAAGGCGCCACGGCTTTCAATCGCGCCTGCTCAAACCCGGCAAAATGTTTACGCATGATGGTGAGCAGTTGCCTGATTTCGGCCCGGCCACGTATCATGCCTTTGCTAACCGACCGCGGGTCCGTGCCATCGATTCCGCAGAGCCGGGGGGTATTGATCATCATCACGCCCTTCTCATGGAGTTGCACGCTGATGAAGATGTCATATAAAAACGGCCATTCCCCTTCGGCGCGAAGTTGTTTTATTTTCTCCCGCCAGCGGGGAGAACGGCGATTATGGATGTAATCAGACAGGACGTTTTGGTCCACGTTGTCCACATGGAATATCAAAGTGGCCGGGGTCATGAGACCGTCTTCATCACGCCCCTTTATCACATGACAACCGCTCCTGGCGGCGATATCGGCATCTCCCGTTGCGTCGATTACAGCCGTTGCGCCAGCAGCGATCAATCCCCCCTTGCCCGACAGGACGACATGAGTGATGCGGTCACCCACGCGGATTATATCAACGGCCAGGGAAAAAAATAGAACCTCAACCCCCGCCGATATCATCCTTTCATCCAGGAATGCCGCCATGGCGAATGGATCGTAAGGGATGCCGTGAACCAACCCGTCCGACCAGCCATGGGGACTGTAGCGACCCTCGGGTTCCGGCGTAGGCAGTAGCGCAATTCCGCGCTCGGCCGCTTCCAAACTGAGTTCACGAAAGAGACCGCCCACGACCCAATGACGACAGTCGCGACTGCGTCCGCCAAGCCAGTGCGCCACGAGCCCCGAGGTTCCCATTCCGCCAAGTTGGCCCTGGGCCTCGACCAGCAACACCCGCAAACCGGCGCGCGCCGCCGCAATCGCCGCCGCACAACCCGCCGGACCGCCGCCACAGACCACGACGTCATATTCGCTCAGCACGGGAAGCTCGGTTGCCCGCAGTTTTACTGTCTTTTCCGTATTGGTATTTCCTTTCACTGGTTAGCGTTTCGGCGACCTAGTGCGTCCACGATCCGTCGAGTCCGTCAGCATGATTCGCGTATACGACCGATCCCCGTGATGGGTGCGTTCGGAGAAGACACAGACAAGCTTGCCGGATGGCGTCAGAGCCACATCCGGCCATGCCTGGTAGATGCTGTCATCACGGCTGACGGTATACTTCGTGATCATGCTTGTTTCTCCCTGTGACTGAGTTGTTGCCCCGGAAGTTTCTTCAACACATCAAATGCCGGTTCGACGTCACGGTCCTGTTTCAATTGGGCGACAACCGTCATCGGATCCAATTCACGCGGCGTGACGTCGGCCTTCAGGCTCAGAGCCGCCGCAGTGCCGGCGGCCTGGCCGGTGCTCATGCAGGTTTGCTGAATGCGCAGGCTGGCTTGCGCCTTATGCCCGGCGGAAAGACACCGCCCGGCCATTAAAAGATTGTCCACTCCGGCGGCCACGACACAACCGTAGCGAATATCAAAATAGTCGCCGGAGTTCATCCTTTCAATGCGTTCCTGGTATGCATCCTCATGGTTTGGCACTGCGGGCGCATCATAGCTGTCCGCAGGCCAGACGTCGATGTCCCAGGAGTTCATGGCGATACCGTCCGCGTATTTTGTAAAATTCCAGACATCCTCGTTAGTAACCGTGTTGACGCCTTTGACCCGCCGCGAGTCCCGAAGACCGATGTGAGCGTTAGTATCAAGCAGATAGCTGTTTTTGAATCCGTCAATGTAACGTTTGAGGAAATCGGCGCAATCCCAAGCCTGCCGGCGTCCCTCCCGCTCGGCACGCGTCAGGTCGAAGGGATTTAACGGATTAACCCGGAGCACCCGGCTCGGAAACATGTTCATCTCGGTTCGATAAGGCATGACGCTTTTATGCACATTATTGTTAGCCGCGTAACTCACCACGCGCCCGTTGGCGATAACGGGGCTATTATATTCCTTACGCTCCAGGGCCCCGCGTAAACGTTCGCGGAACCGATCCATTTCTTCCTTGCCGTAGCCATGTTCCGGCCATTGAACGTTGCCCATGCGGAATACTTTGGTCAGTGACTGGCTCCAGGGATTTTTTCCATCCCCTTGTTCCCAGGGCACGCCTGCCGCCGCGCAAACCGAGCCATCGCCAGTCGCGTCGATAACACGTTTGGCGTAGACGGCGCCACGCCCACCAGTGGTTTCCACGACAACTCCCACGGCCATGTTTCGCTCAATGATCGCTTGGCTGCACCAGGCGTGATGAAGGAATTCCACTCCGGCATCCGAAAGCAGATCGTCCCACGCGTACTTGACGACCTCGGGGTCAACACCGCCACGGATACGGCGGTGTTGGAAAAATAAATCAGTAACGCCGCCGCGTTTGCGCAATGCCCGAATCCAGTCGTGCCACACGCCTTGGAAGTCGACACCGTTGGTACTGAGAATATGGCTTACGAGTTGCGACACCGTGGCGCCGCCAAGATATCCGTAGCGTTCGAGAATAATGGTTTTTGCCCCGAGCCGCGCGGCGGCCAATGCCGCCGCGCAACCGGCAGCTCCACCGCCGCACACCGCTACGTCCCATTCGCCGAGAACCGGAACGTGCCGCGCGGGTTCATGATATTCCCTTGGCGCACTCATGTCTTGATCTCCTTACTATTTGAATCCAGATCGTATTTCTTACTTAAGTAATTTTAGAGTTGCTTGTTTTACAATAACAGGGATAAAAATATAATTATGTGCCCTGATAAAACCGTCGCATTTTTTATTTCATATGGGCTTTCCTATTAAAAACGTTCATGCCAGTCCATCCCGTATTTGGCGCGCCCTTCCCAGTAAGTCCACAGCCAATGGGTCACGGCGTCGCCGCTGTAGGAGTGTCCCGCCCATTTCATTTCGTCCGGCAACACGTTGCGATAATCAACGGCCCAAAGGAGTTCGTTTTTTCCGATGGCGCGCAGAATGCGCGCCGCGGTCTGTCGGCCGCCGATTTCCGGTAAAAACACGTGGGTCGCCAGGGCGGCGCGGGCGAACATGGTCGCTTGCATCCCTGTTTTTAGCGGTCCCACAAATCCCAGGAAATGCCAATGGGGATGTTTTGAGCCGTCTCTTAAAACATCTTCCAGCGGGGTAAGTGTTTTTGTTTTGAGATCAAACCACTGCTGGTGGATCGCGAGCCCATCGGCGCCGATTCCCGCAAGGCCATACTGGTATGACCGGCGGGTTTTTTCCAGCCAGAGGTCGCGGTGCGGGGCATCGTATTCAAGCAGGGGAAAATGGGAAAGAAAGGTTGATTCCGTGCTCTCGGGACTCATTCCGGCCACCCGTCCGTCCGCCGTCTCAAAATCCTGCGGCGGCCATTGGAACAGGCTTTGCGGGAGGTCCTCAATGGAACCACCAAACGGCATTTTCGCGCGGACTTCATCCAGGGCGCACAACCGGTCAAACTCATCGCGAAACCGCTGCGCTCCCGTGAGATGCCATGCCAGCCATGAAAAACCCGGGAAACGGGCCAGCGGCCAATTAAGCGGGGCGCCGAAATACGGGTAGGCGTATTTCCGGCGGATCCACCAGTCAACCATCGCTTCAATCATCGCAATGATTTCCCGGCGCTCGCCGGGGGCGGCGTATTGCAAAAAGGCGGCAAGCCCGGTCAATGAGTAAACATACTGGTCGCTGGAAAGCTGGTCGGTAAGTTTCCATCCGTAGGGTTTGCAGTAATATCCGCTCTCCCTTGCCTGGCACATGTCAAAAAGCGTCTTGATGCCGCGGAAAGAGCGATACGCCTTTTCCAGGGATTCCGGGTCCTTGGTTGCCCGATGCTTCCATACCTGGGCGCACAGATAGGCGCCCGTGACCATGCCGACATTCTCGTATTGAAGAAGATCGGTAAAATCATTGTAATCGTTTTGCCAGCCGGGATACCGGTAAAAATCAATCTTGTCGCCAAAATACCCACGGGGGAACGGCCGCATGGTATTGATGTCAATTAAAGAGTAAAGAAGCCCGTGTTCATCCACCAGGCTTTTTTCAACGTCGCATTCAAATTCTTCCGCGCGATCATTGAGTAAATTTTTCTTCATCCTGATCCTCCCTTTCAGCGGCTACCGTCATGGTTAAAGCTGGATTATCTGTCGGCCTGGTTTGAGGACAAAAGGGATAAATAAAAAATTATTTGCCAGCCTTTGTCCCTTCACATTTGTACCGTCAATCCGCGCCCTGGGCAACGTTTTGCTTCCTTTCCAAGGAAGTCGCAGCGCCGCCTGAGCGGTGATGTTGCGCGTGCATTCTATAATGATTTTTTGTTTTGACCGCTCGTAGAATAAAACAATGGAACGCCTGTTTCGCCAGAGGACGGCGCGGGAGCAGCGCAGCGCCTGGCGATTTTTCCCCCAGGCGGTCAACATCGCAGAAGATGAATTGCCGGTTTTATCCGTGGAAATCAATTGGCAGGGGAATCCCGCCACCGGCTGGCCGGAAAAATGTTCCTGCCCGATCGCACAAAGTTCTTGTAATTTAATGAGCGTTGAGTCGGGATTACGCGCGGAATAATGCAGCACTTCCTTGTCTGCACCGCCAACATGCAGCGGACGGCACTCTGCGCACATATTCACCGCGTGGCAACGATAGTAGCCATACTCGCCTGACATGGCCGGCCAATCCCGTCCGCGGAAACCGTATTTTCCCCGGTCGGCATATTGCGCGTAATCAAGCATGGAAAATATCCCGGCCGGATCATGCCGATCAACCAGGTGTTCGCCGCGTTTCACCCACGGCCCCTTGGCAAATTCTTTGAGCCATTCATCCAGGCTGCGATGCACGAACCCTTTCTTCCCGGCAGCTTTGATCAGTCGGCGGGCGATATTGAGCGAGTATTGATGGTCAAAAATCTCCTCACCCATCGGGAAAGCGACAATGTAGTCGCCATGTTTTTCCTTGGCAATCTTTTTATCACCAAGGTCCAGTTTTTCATTAAAGGAATGGCAGTCCATCCAAAATTCCGGATTGTACTTGTCAATCACTTTATCACGGATGGCTATTAAGTCCTTCGCATGCATGTCTGCGGTCCATTCTCGATTCACATTGTGTTGGCGCGGGTCTTCCTCAAAAGTGATTGGGATCGTCATTGGGATAATCAAAAAAAGATAGCTTTTAAGATGGCGCCGGCCGGCGCCTTCCAGCAGCCACTGGATGAACCGGTAGAGCGCCACGGTCATTCCGCTTTCCGGATTATGCACCCGGCCGGTGAAGAGTATAATTTGCTTTTCACTCCGCGGCACGGATGGATCGGTGAGGCGCAACATCTGGATGTCGCGGCGGAATCGCGGATACCGATAAATGATTTCCCGTTCAACATACGGCGAATAGAAGCGCGCCAGAAAGCGGTTGACCAGGTCAACATTTTCCCAGCGGGGCGGAAAATAGAGCGGATTGAATGTGTATTTTACGGTAACCTTTTCCAATACTTCCAAGGCCTTTCCGCGCCGGGCGACAATTTCATAATACCCTTTTTCATATCCCTTGGCCGGATATTCAAAAATCCCGCCGTAAACTCCGTTTTTCTTGGGGGACAGATGCCCGTTCAGATCGCCGCGGAGAGAAATATTCATCCCCGGGCGACAGCGCAACTCAATCGGTTCAAAAGAACAGTAATCGCGTTTGATAATTTTGTTTTTCATAGGCCATCACTCCTGCAGCAGCATCACCGGATACAGGTGGGGGTTCATGTATCCACCCGTCCCCGGCGGCGTGGTCACGCGTAATTCATCTACAAAGGATTGCTCAACATTGCGCTCAAACTCAATCGCCCTGGCGGCTAAATCATGCATCAGGTCAACGACCTCCTTCCGCTGGGTACGGCATCATATAGACGCTGGTCTGCAACGGTTCCAGCGTGTCATTCAGCCAGCCTTTCTGAACCCGGTTGGACTGCGGCACGAAGAACCCCTTTGATTCGGCAACCTGGCGTCCGGCCAGTCCTCCGACATTCAGCCGGAATTCCTGCGACACATACTCGCTGTTGGCCGCAATCACATATATGTGCCCGTTGCATTCCCATGCACCATAGTGGATGCCCTTGCCGCATTGCCCGACGGCCAGCTGGCGGGATGCAGGCGCCGCAAAGATTTCCGCGTAAAGCCGCGTGGCTTCGGCGCTGATCCGCTTCATGTCGTCCCACGTCATCGGATTCATCGGCATGCTATGATAGTAACCCAGGAGCCGCGTTCCATAGATCAGGTTGAGATACGCCGTACAGCGCAATTCCGCCGGCGTGAGTTCGCGCACGACCGAGCCGGTTCCACAGGCCTGCATCCAGAACGCCGCCGGCTTCCGCCCGCCGACGGCGCCGTTGATCGTCCGGATAAAGTTCAAGGTGGATGCCAGGGAAGGCTGCTTATACTGCCCGCCCCAATAGGGGTAATGATCCACGCACACAATATCCGTGCTGTCATAGCCGCCATAAGGTTCGGTTTTCCACGCATGGCACCAGTTATTGAAGACCGGATGATACGGATCAGCCGCCTTCATGGCGTTGTGCAAACCAGCGACGTCCTCCTCCCGGTATCCTGATTCAGGCCACCACCCATTTGGCTCATCAAGCATGTACCAGCCGAAGAGCGCCGGATGAGATTTGTATTTCTCAACAAACGCAGCGGCCGCCTTTTTGAGAGCGCCAATATTTCCCTTAAAAACTCCTTTCGGATTTTTGAGCGACCAGTCCGTCGGGTTCAGCATCACTTTCATATCGTTGCGGGCGCACATGTCAAGCGCCTGGAGGATTTTGGCGTCGTCGGCATTCTCCAAAGAACACGATGTCCATAGCGTGTTCATTCCCTGGGCCTTTAACATTTTGACCTGCTCTTCGGTATTCCGCAAGGGGCTGCCGGCGCAAAAGATCACGGTAAACGGCTTGCCGTTGACCGCCACGCCCCGCGTCAACCGGTTGAGCCGCACTTCATTCGTGGCGGGCGCCAGCTTGACGAAGGTCTCGGACGCCGCCGCAAGTTCCTGCGTGCCCTGCAAGGCCGTCACTTGCAGGCGATATGTTCCGAGCGGAAAATCTGTAATGGGAAATGAAATCACCTTGCAGATGGGGCCCTGCAATGCAACCGGCTCCCTGATCGCCTCCGTTACCCGGCCCTTGCCATCCACCAGTTGCATCCTTATCTGCACGGCCAGGCTCGGCCGCCATTCCACCTTGACGGCGGCCCGCTCATCGCCGGTGTAGTAGTTATATTCCACATAGGCTTCCAGGGGTTGAATCCCCTTAAGGGAGGTAAACGCATAGATGTCCTTCAACACAAGCTCCTCCGATGTGGCATCTACGAGCGTCAATCTTAGATCATAATCCTCCTGGCCGGCGACAGTGGGAAGCCCCGGAATTTCGAAGGGCATCACGCCGCCATTCCGTTTCAGCGGCAACGGCTTGCTGACACCGGTACGCGTGTCATAACCCGCCTTTACGATCACTTCCCGGGCCGCCGCGGGATTGACCGTTACGACACCGGATACGGTCATGGTGTTATCCAATTCCTTTTTCAAGGCCACGTCGGAAATATCCCAGGAATAGGTTTTGATATCCTTGCGCGTGATGCCGTCAAGATACCCGAATCGCTGGGGCGTATGGAATCCGCCCTGGCCGGCAATCGGGGACCAGGCGCTATACTCGCCAGATCCGCCGGCATAACGATTGCGGCACAAATTGATCCGCCAGTGCCCGGACGCGGTATCCAGCAACAGGCTCGCGAGCGGGATGGCCATTTCCACCGTCCACATTCCCGGCGCGCGGCCTGTTTTACTCTGCCACACAACATCACGCGCGGATGCCCGGCCGAAAGCGTCAAATTGCGCTCCCAGCGCATTCACCGCAAACTGATAGTATTCGGATCCGTCGTCATGGGGGCTCAGGAACACCTCAACGGAATCATCGCCGAAGACATTGCCGTCGCGATTTGTTTCCACGGTCCGGAGCTCATTGAGCTGGTTCTCAAAACACCGAAAGGCAAGATAGATGTTGGATGCATCCCGCATGGCAAGCACCTCGGTCTGCTGTTCGGGCAATCCGCCGGAAATGAGCGTAAAGCCGCTTAACACGGCCGCCTTGTTCCAGGCCGGATCATCAAGCCGTCCGTCCATGGCGGGGGCGGATTGCGCCCGCGGAAGCGTGGTCTTGGGTAATGCAGGCAAGCGCTGGGTATCCTTGTTTTCAACTCGCGTTTCCAGGCCGGCAACCCGATCTTTAAACGCAGTGGCAGCTGTTCCCTCCTCCAACTGCAGCGCGGCCATCCATACCTTTGTGCCGTGATCAGGCAAGGCTATAAAGAAGCCAAATTGCTTGTACATCCCCGGCTTGATCGGCCCCGTAAATGTAAATTGCCGCCAGGATGTTCCCGCCTCAAAATTGGTTACCGGACCCTTGTATAAGCTGTAGTACAGGTTCACCGGGGTTTTTTCCCGGTCCGCTTTTAAATACACGGAAAATGTATACTGCCCGTCCGGCGAAAAATTGTATGGCCACGCATAAATGGCATAAGCCAGATAGACAATATCATGGCGCTGGTTGGGATTGACGATCCATTGCTCTTCCGGAGGGTTCGTCAGCCGCAGGACACGAGTGCCGGTTACGGGCGAAGCGACTTGCGGGTCAATACCGTACAGATCGAATGACCAGTGTTTGAAAACAATGGGGTCATTGCGGGGCCCCCAGAAATCCGGAAGGCGGGGATTGGTGCAGAGGGCGAAGGAACCGTTACACAGCAGATTGACCGATTGCATTTGCCCAGCCGTAGTTTCTTCCACGATAATATCGTCAAACCAGGCCGTCCCGATCAAACTATCGTCGGCCGTCGCAGGGGCAGGCAGGGCGGCGTATACATTAAGACTCTTGCCCTCCTTTAGGTTGACGATTTTCTTAACATACGTCCAATCGGCCGTGCCGCTGACCTTGCCAACCACACCGCCCAATCCCGGTATGGTCTGGCCTTTGGCATCAAACACGTCATAGTTGATGGCCGCCTGGCTGATATCCGCGGTTTTGATCCATCCTCCAATCTTAACCCATGAATTCTTCGGCTGAATTCTCTGCCCAAGACATGCCTTGTTTTTACGCCACGTGATTCGCAGCGCGGCCTTGCCGCCATGGAAGATTGCCTGATCCCGCCGGGCATCAGCAAGCCCGCGCTGGGGGTCCAGCCAGTTTCCGGTCCAATTATGCCATGCCGGCGGATCCGAAATCGTCCAGCACTTCTTCTCAAATGACGGATTATCAATCCTGTTTGTCTGAGCCCCAACATCGGCCGCCTGCAGGGAAAAATCATCATAATAGATTTCCCCGCTCTCGCCGCGGGCCTGCACCCTCACTTCCATCTGGGTCACCCCGGCGGGAAAGAGCGCCGGCGGCAGCACAATTTCATGCTCCTGCCATTCATGGGCGGCATTGGGAACCCCATTTGAAATATACAGCCGCTGGTGACCGGGCTGGGCAAAACATTCCACCCGTGAGTCAATGCCTGTCGATTTTGTCCAAAAACGCAGGGTGTAGGCCGTGCCAGGCTTGATATCAATTGCCTTGGCCGACTGGATCCAGAAAAAACGGTTGCTCCAGATACTTTCCGTGGCGTCGCCCTTCAGGCAGAGGGCAAACTGCCCGCTGTGTTTTTCCCGATCCGTAACGGACACCCGCGAAACCGGCATCGCTTTTTCTTTGCTTGATTCCGCACGCCAGTCCGGGATCACCTGCGATACCCAGAAAGGCTCAGGGCTTTCAAAATCCCCGTTGACCACCAGATTTGAGGCGCCCTTGCTTGCATAGGCCAAACACATCACCGCCGCCCAGGTAACGGCAATCGTCCGCATTGATCTCAAGTACAGTCTCATAACATATTCCTTTACCTATAACTGCTTGCTTCTTATTCCACCAGTACCATCACCGGATACAGGTGGGGGTTCATGTAGCCACCCGTCCCCGGCGGCGTGGTGGAAAGCCCCGACTTGACACATTTGCCATCGTGGTCGTTGAGATATATCGCGAATCCGGAGACGCTGCCCGTCTTCAACTGCAGAGGCGCGATGAGGCGCTTCGGCATGGCCACCTCGTAGACATAGCCCTTGTCCGTCTTCGTGAAAGCGCCTTTGATGCCAGGTTCCACCATGTTCGGCATCGGCGCGAAAAGTCCCCCGGCGGCCTGCATTTCGGGGGCAAAACGCCTGAAGGCCGTGATGCTCCCGTCCGGGTTGGGATAGAAGTCGTAATTATAATCATTGCCGTCAAAACCTTTGGTCACTTTCCCGCGGGCGTCACACATGGTGTCGATGTAGATTTGCAGGGAATCATTGTCGTATCGGGCGCCGGCGTCCCTTTTATTCGGGTCATGGAAGAACACATCGTCCGTTATCGCTACTCTTAGATAGAGGCATTCGTCGTCCCACGCCATCTGATACCCGGCCTCGAAATCTCCCGGATAGCCGACTTTCTCACTGATGGGCTTGTTCCCCGTGCCGCCCAAAGATTCGAATTTGACGATATTCCTGTTTTTTATCGGTATGGACGGGATGTCCTTCCACTCATCCGGATTGCCCGCAAGGAATATTTTCCCTTTTAACTTCCTTACGGCGAATGCATTGAATGAGAGATCCGTCTCAAACGGTTTGAACCCCTTTTCCGTAATGGTTACGGGGATCATCATCGCCGCAATCCTGTCGGATGGGATTTTTCCGGGCATGGGTATCGGCATGTTTTCAGAACCTCGCGGCCCTATGTTAATCTCTTTTGCCAAGACCTTGTCCTGCATCTTTATTTCCGCCTTGCCTTTGAATTCCCTGGTTACAAGATTATTGAGCGAAAGTTCAAGCTCCGATGAATTGAGCGGCTTGGCCGATAACTGGATCACCGCCTTGTCCGCATCGTGGATCATGCCGTCCTGGATGGATTGGCACATGCCGGCAAGCTCGCCGGATGCCCCCCGGATGAATATCGGGAACGGCGTGATGGGGATATCCGCAAATCCCTGGGCATCAATGCTGACGGCATGCGTGTTTTCCATCAGATCGAAAAACTCAACCGGCTTGTCCTTAAAGTTAAACCGGGCCGTCGGGCTGATTTCATACCCCCGGTCAACTTGCGGGTTATGCGACCACATGGCTGCCACGGGCCTTTTGTTTTCGTCCTCAAAAACATAACAACGGACATCCGGGGCAAAACGTATGTCCTGCTTGAAAGACGCGTTGCCGAGAAAGCGCCCCAGTGTGTTCGGCACTTTCTGGAGAGCGAACGGTGTCAGGTAGGCATCCATGTATGTCCAACTCGTGTTGTCAATGAACTGCCGTACCCGGGCCTGGTATTTCAACGCCACGAGCCAGCTCCGGGCGCAATACGCCGCGGAGATCCGCTCGCCCCAGCCCATATGATAGCTCGGACAGCCGGCGTTGTAAGGAACGGTTGAACACCCCCGGTGCGGGTCAAGGCCCCATTCCGGGATGGTGTAAGAAGTATAAAAAATTCCTTCGTCCCAATATACAGGGGCATTGGTATAACCATGTTTATCCAACACGCCCAGGAAGACGGCCGCATCGTCATCCAGGTCCGGGTTTTCAGGCGTTGTCCGGTAGGGATGGATGGAGGCGCCGTCAAATCTGATTTTGCCGTCCACTTCATTCGCGGCTTTGAGGTAACTGTCAACATACCGCGTCCCGTTTTGGGGCATCATGTTGCATGCGCCTCCCAGCCAGTACATCTTGTTCGGGTCAAACCGTTTGACGCCTTTATAGCAGGCGATCTGCAATTTGGCGAAATCCTTGTAATTCCCCTTCAGCACAAGATCAATCCGGCCTTCCAACTCAGTGTAAAGCGCCCATCTGTTCACCCAGGGATGCGCCTTGGCGACTTCATACGCAATGTTCTCAATTTTATTTTCAAGCTCCGGCGTCATCTTGTCGAGCTTTTCCAATCCTTCCGCTCCGCCTGCTTTGAGTTGCTGATTGATTTCCGGATATAAATATTCGTAGCAGATCCGGATGCCATATCCGGCCGTCAGGTCATTATATTCCTTGTTCAGGTCGGATGCGCGCGCCGAGCCATAACCGATCTCGCGGTAGCGTTTCAGAATATCTTCGCAGCGCGAAGACCTATAGCCCATCCCCGTTCCGCAGATGTCCTTGTTCCGATGGGTGTTGTTGAGAAAATTCATCCGGGATATGCGGAAATAATCGGTGTCCCTATACCCATCCTTCAATTCAAAATCGGCGCGCAGGACATACACGCCCGTGCCCAGCAGGTTCTCCAGGGGCAACGCGACCGCCGCCACGCCCCGGTCGTCTGTTTTAAAGCTGAATTTCTGCGCCCATATTTTCTGATAGAAGAAATCATTGATCTCGCATTGGACGCTCCCCTCGGTATTAGCCGGCGCCGTGATTTTCAGCCTGGCGTTGATCTCCTTGTCGGCGACGCCCAGGAAGTTGTCCGGACTGCTTGTGAGCAGGATGGCGTTCAGGGGTTTCTCCGCATAATCGCTCGCGGCCTCGCCTTCCTCAATCTGCAGCCCATCAATCCAGACCGCGCCTTCGCCGGATGGGTCGTTTCCAAAATAAACCGCCGTCATCAGGATGGTCAAAGCCCTGTTCGGCGCGGTGATTGTGAAATCATACCTTTTCCAGTCCCCTGATATATAGATGCTGGGACAGGGCGGGAACGTCAGCCACACGGCGGTGACACTGCGCAGATCCAGCCGGAGTCCGTCTTTGCGGTTGCTCTTGGCGTAAAAACTCACGGTGTATTTTTTGCCTTCAACCACCGGAATGGCGAAAGTCGATAGACTCCCTATCAGGGCGCCACCCTTGACCGCGTTTATCCTCAAGCTGCAATTGCCGAATTTTGAAACATTCTCATCCACCGAGAACGCCGGCTTGCTCCTGTTCGTGTAGACCCCCCAGGTGTCGTGAAATTGGTAATATCTCAACCCCGCCTCAAAGGATGGATTCTGCGCCAGATTCCGGCACAAGGCGTAATTCGGCACATGCAGGCGGTCGCTCTTCCAAAAATCAATCCCCATGTGACAGTCAGGCGAGGCCACCAGGGAGGCCGGCGAGACCGTCCTGAGATCCAGTTTAAACGATATCTTCCGGGTCAACCGGTTGGAATCGCCCGACTGCTCTGGATAAATCCTGATCCTGACCCGCGGGCCGGCCAGCGTGGTTGGTTTCCGCTCCTCATCCACCCAGAGCTTGCCCGGCCGCTGGAAGGTCATGGTAAACTGAGTTTCCGGCTTGCCCGGCATAAACACAAAGGACTTTGCTTGACCTTGAAATGGCCTGATCCTGCCATCCCCGACCAGGGGATCCGCATTCGAGGCAAATCGAAACGCCTTGCCGTCCACCATAAAACTTCCCGATTCACAGGCCGCAAAGGGAATATCCAGGAAGAGAATGGAGTCTTGAATAGCTGATGCATAGCCGCGCGGCAGGGCGCATTCAATATCATATTGAATCAGCCCGTCCGGCAACAGGGCAACCTCCTGCCGATACGTTCCCAGCGTTCGCGCTTCCTTATCCAAAGGAAACGCGGCCTGATAGGTGAAGCGTTTCTGTGCCTGATTGTAGTTCCATGTTTTGTTCGTGAACGATGCATCACAGGCCGTCATCCAACTGAACCAGGGCGACTTCAGGCTGAAATGCATGTCCGCCAGCTGGCGCCCCCCGGCCATTAACATGGTTTTGCCAGACTGATTGAGGTCAAATCCCTTGTCGCCGAAAAAGATGCCGTTTTCCTTCAGCACCGGTTCGGCTAGAATCGGGGGCACGGACGCCGCTTCCTCATTGACAAGAAATGGCGCCGGGAGTTTCGCCCACTGGGGTGCTTTTTGACAGCCGATCCCCATCAGCATCATCCCGACAATAGCTACGAGCATCTTGGGCATGGCGACTTCATTTCCTTTAATTTTGACTTGAGCTTACGAACATTCCGTATGTGTCCTGATAAAACCGGCGTGTTAATTATTTGGCGCACTCATATGGGCTTTCCTATTAAAAACGTTCATGCCAGCGCGTCCCATACCGGGCGCATGCTTCCCAGTATGCCCAAAGCCAGTGAGTCGCCGCATCCCCGCTGTAGACATTGCCCATCCATTTCAGGTCCGGCGGAAACTGCTTTCCATCCATATCCGCAAGCCAGCGCAGCTTGTCCCGGGTAAGATTTTTCAAAATATGGGCGGTTGTTTCAAGGATGGGCGCGCCGGGAAAATAGGCCTGGATCGCAACCCCCGCCCGCGCGAACATGGCCGACCTCATTCCCGACCGGATCCAGCCGACAAACCCAAAAAATTTCCAGCGGTCTGATTGTTGCGGGCAATTCAGGACTTCCCTGACTTCAGTAATTTCGCCGGTCTTCATATTGTAAAGACACCAGTACATGGAATAACCGTCATCGGTCATCCAGCGGCGGTTTAGGTCAAACATCTTCCATGTTTTCTCCAGCCATATTTTTCTATGCGGGGCATTATATTCAAGCAGCGCTTCAAGGCTCAGGAATCCCGATTCCGTGCCCTCGGGATTAAGCGAGATCAACCGCCGGCCGGAGTTTTTTTCAAATTCAAACCACGGTTCGCGTTCCCCGGCTTTTTTCAGGACATCTTCAAATGAAGAGCATCCGACAAAAGGAATCTTTTCCATGGTTTCCGGGATTGAACAGAGCCGCATAAATTCATCGTAAAATTCCTTCTTGCCCGTATGCTGGTAAGCAAGCCAGGCAAAGGCCGGGAATCTTTCTATCGGCCAGTCAAGCGGTTTCCCGAAATATGGATACGAATAGTTCCGGCGCATCCAGAATCTGACCATTTTGTCAATCATCCCGGCGCACTGCGAGCGTTCATGGTGAGCGGCAAAATCCATGAACTCATCCAAGCCGGCGAAGGTATAGATATACTGGTCGCTTGAAATCTGTTCGCTCATTTTCCCGCCATAACACTTGCAGTAATACCCCTCGTCAATTTCCTGCGACGCGTCAAACAGCCACTTGATTCCCTTGAATGTGCGGAAAGCCTTTTCAAGCGCATCAGGATTTTTTGTCGCCCTGTATTTCCAGATCATTGCCGCAAGATACGCCCCGGAACACATGCCGACATTTTCGTATTCCATATACTCGGAAAAATTTTCCCAGTTCCTGCCCGGGTAATCATGAATGTTCATTCCCTTAAAATAACCGGGCGAAAAAGGCTTCATGGTGTCCATGTTCAGCGCCGACCTGACCAGTCCGTGCTCATCAACCAGCGCCGCTTCAATGTCATTCTCAATATCCGACTCCCGCTTGGGCAAATCATTCATAGTTCTATATTTTCTCCCATATCCACCAACATTAGGATCAATTTATCACTGCAAAACGGTGGAAACAATGGAAAAGGCATATAAAAAAGTCCGAAAGCATATAAATTTGTCACCCGTCATTTTTCACGCTTTACGGCGTGATTTATATTTGTTACCGTGCCTCCATTGAATTCGTCGGCGGTTGAATTAGTTGCCAACTACCACCATGAATAGACACATGAAAATACCAAAATACAGGCTTGTCCCTGCCGGTCTCCGTTGCGAATACCGCGTAAATCCGCAAGGTATTGATGCAATCACTCCGCGCCTGAGCTGGATTATTCATTCCAAACAGATTGGAACGATGCAGTCCGCTTACCGGGTGCTGGTGGCTTCTTCACGAAAAATTATCGCCGATGATCGCGGTGATTTGTGGGATTCCGGCCGGGTTGAATCGGATCAATCCATTGACGTCCGCTACGGCGGCCGGGCATTGCGATCGCGCGACCCGTGTTTTTGGAAAGTGAAAGCATGGGATAATCACGGCGGCGAAAGCCACTGGAGCGAGACGGCGCGCTGGAGCATGGGATTGCTGAATAAAAAAGACTGGCGGTCAAAATGGATCGGTTTGGATAAAGAGCCTTTTGCGATCCTCAGGACGAACAAGTTTTACGCCCCGTGCTATTTTCGGAAGGAGTTTGCCGTCAAAAAAAAGGTGGCGCATGCCACGCTTTACGCCTCCGCGCTCGGCTGGTATGTGTTTCATATTAATGGGCAGCGTATCGGCAATGACTATTTTACCCCGGGCTGGACCGATCCGCGGATCAGGATTTATTACAACACTTATGACGTGACGCTATTGCTGAAGAAAGGAATGAACGCCATCGGCGGCGCGCTTTCGGGTGGCTGGTATCATTGGCCGGATCACGGCGAAAAAGCCCGCCTCATGGGGCAATTGGAAATTTATTACACGGACGGATCAAGGGCTTTGATCGTTACCGATGGAAGCTGGGCGGCCTCCGCGGGTCCGGAAAAGTACGCGCACATTCTTTTCGGCGAATCATATGACGCGCGGAAATCAATTGATGGCTGGGATAAACCCGGGCTTGACGCCTCAACCTGGGAAAAACCGCAAGTAGGGCTGGTGTTGGACAAGGCTTTTCAATGGCTGTATCATGCGCCGGCCAAGCCGGTTATTGAGGCTTACCCCGGCGAACCTGTCCGCGTATACAGCAAACACCGCCCGGTCGCGGTTACGAACCCGATACCTGGCGAGGTTTATATCTTTGACATGGGCACCAACTACGCCGGGTTTGTCCGAATCAGGATCAAAGGAGCCGCGAAGGGCCAGGCGATCCGCCTGCGGTTCGGCGATTGGCTGAACAGGGACGGCTCGCTCTATACTGAAAACCTGCGCGGGGCCAGGCCGATGATGGATGAATATATCTGTTCCGGCAAAGCCGTGGAGACTTGGCAACCGCGCTTCACCTTCCGTGGTCACCGGTATGTGGAAGTCACCGGATGGCCGGATACAAGCAAGCCGGACCTGGGGAGTATTACGGGCATTGAGTTAACCCAGGACGTGACTTGCTCGCTTAAATTTTCATGCGGCAACGTGATGCTCAATAAACTGCATGAAGCGCTGGCGCAAACCCGGCGCGCCAACACCATTGAGGCGCCAACCGACTGTTCACAGCGCAATGAGCGGCAAGGGTGGTGCGGGGACGCCCTGCTATTTTCCAAAACGGCCAATTATCTTGCCGATATGCAGGCCTTTTATCGCAAATGGCTGAAGGGGGTATTGGATGCGCAGCATAAAGGCGGCGGGTTCGCCCGGATGGCCCCCGCTAACCATGGTTATTATACCTGCGATCCGGATGGAATGCCGGGCTGGGCTGATCTCGGAGTATTATTGCCTTGGACCCTTTACCAATATTACGGCGATATTGAGATCCTTGAAAAATTTTACCCGGCCATTGGCCGCTATGTTGATTTGCGCGTCTCCACACTTAAAAACCATCTCCGCGACGAGACCAAGTTCTATTATGGCGACTGGAATTCCATGGATTCATTCTGGAATGCAAAGACATCGGAGTGGGGGGCGGATTCATCGGTCGCCTATGCCGCTTACACGGCGCTGACTTTCCAGACCGCGTCCTTAATCGCGGGAATATTAAACCATGGGGATGATGCGGTTAAATATCGTGATTTATTCGTCAGGATCAGGGCCGCATTTAATAAAGCCTATGTTGATAAGAATGGGATGAAGCATCCGACCCAGGGAAATTGCGCGCTGGCCTTGTCGTTCGGCCTGGTGGAACAAACCCTGCATAAAAAAGTGGCCGGCCAACTGGTAAAAGCGTTCCGTAAAAGCGGTTGGAATATCGGCGCAGGTATATTGTCTGTTCCTGGAATACTCTTTGCCCTGAGCCGGACGGGACACGCCAAGGAAGCCTACAAGGTACTGCTCAAGGATACCTTCCCATCCTGGGGATATATGATGAAATGCGGCTCGCCTGCAATCTGGGAACACTGGGGCTCGCAACGCCCGGAACTGGCTGATGATGCCGAAATGTTTGATGCCCGCGATGGGAAGGTGACAACCGGCGCCGGTTTCACAAGGCATATTTCCCCGGCCATGAATTCCGGCAACCATCCTGCATTCGGGTCGGTCGGCAACTGGATGTTCAGGAATATCGGCGGTATCAATCCGGGCGCTCCCGGATTCAAGAAAATCGTGATTAAGCCGCTTGTTGATGAATGCATCGGTTATGCTGATGTGTCATATAATTGCGTGTACGGCCTTATCCGGTCTTCGTGGAAAATAAACGGTTCCCGGCTGGCGATAAAAGTGGAAATCCCGGCCAATACCACGGCGGAAATATTCGTGCCGGCCAAGAACCGCAAAGCCATCCGGCCGGCCGGCGGTCGCCAGTCCGCGACCTTCCTGCGCTGGGAAGCGCCTTGGGCAGTATTTGCGGCCGGCAGCGGCGCCTATTATTTTGAATCCGAATTATCCAAATGACTTATTCGCAAACCGACAATATGTTTTCATCGGGCAGTCCCCGCATTTCGGATGGCGCGGACGGCACACGGTCTGGCCGAAAGCCACCAATAGGTGATTCAATTCCCGCCAATATCTTTTTGGAACAATGCGTTTAAGCGCCTCTTCCGTTTCCCGCGGCGTTTTTGTGCGCACAAGTCCCAGCCGGTTGCTGATGCGCTGCACATGGACATCCACGCATATTTCGGCCCGGTTGAATGCATGCGCCGCCACGAGATTGGCGGTTTTGCGGCCGACGCCCGGCAGGCGCATGAGGTTCTCCGCCGTGTCGGGAATATGACCGCCAAAAAGACGGTCAAGCGTCCCGGGCAGTTCCTTCAATTGCCGCGCTTTCACCCGGTAAAAGCCGGCCGGATAAATCATTCTTTCCAATTTCCGCAGGGAAATGCGCTTGAAATCACGCGGTCCCCGCACGACCCGGAAAAGTCTGCGGCAAACCGCCGTTGTTGTCTGATCAAGCGTCCTGGAGCTCAATATGGTTGCGACCAGCGTTTCAAAAGGCGCGTTTCCGCGGCATCGGCTCAGGGTTGCGACCGGGGCCCGGCATTTTTTATAATGCCGGCGCAAAATTGCAACGAGCTTTTTAATATTTGCGGCTTTTTTCATCAGGGCGCATCAATGATAATCATTCCCATGCGGAGTGCGAGTGTAATTTACGTGAAGTATAATCACGCTTTAAGGCGTGATAAACACGGCAAGTTTTGTCTTGCACGCCTGAAATTCTTATTTATTATAGCAACCTCACAATTTTTTACCCTTGGATTATCAAGGAAAGGAGATTTATGAGTCTTGAACTTGTTGCCAATACAATCCGGGCCTTGACTGTTGATGCCGTTCAAAAGGCGAATTCCGGCCATCCGGGCATGCCGATGGGAACGGCCGATTTTGCCGCCGTGCTTTTTTTGAAATATCTGAGGCATTTTCCGGAAGATCCGGCCTGGCCCAACCGTGACCGTTTTATCCTTTCGCCGGGGCATGGCTGCATGCTGCTTTACAGTTTATTGCATCTTTCCGGATATGATTTAAAGCTGGATGAATTAAAATTATTCCGCCAGTGGAACAGCAGGACTCCCGGTCATCCGGAACATGGGCTGACTCCGGGCGTTGAAACCAGCACCGGCCCGCTCGGCCAGGGTTGCGGCAATGCCGTTGGCATGGCCATCGCCGAAGCCATGCTGGCCGAACGGTTTAACATCGGCGCCGACAAAATCGTGGACCATTACACCTATGGAATCTGCAGTGACGGCGACCTGATGGAGGGTATTTCGCACGAGGCCTTCTCCTTGGCCGGTCATCTCGGATTGAACAAACTGATTTTCTTTTATGACTGCAACCGGATCACGATTGAAGGCTCAACCGACCTTGCCTACAGCGACGATGTCCGCAAGCGCTTTGAAGGCTACCACTGGAACGTGCTTGAAGTGGACGGGCATGATTATTCGGCCATAGATCAAGCCTTGACACAGGCGAGACAAGAACAAGGCAAACCGACTTTGATTATCGGGCGCACAATGATTGCGAAGGGCAGTCCGCACATGGCCGGCAACGCCGAGGCCCACGGCGCCCCGCTGGGGATGGAGGAAGTAAAAGCCACAAAAATCAACCTCGGGTTTGCGGGCGACCAGGAATTCTTTGTGCCCGGTGAAGTCCGCGCCGACTTTTCCGCAAGATTGGAAGAGATGAAAAATATTTACCGGAAATGGCAGAATGATTTTGAAAACTTCCGGCGGAATAATCCCGAGAAAGCAAAAATCTGGGACGATGCCCACAATCTGACACTGCCGGAAAAACTTGAGAAATGCCTGCCGGTATTTGACCCGGCCAAACCGGTCGCCACCCGCAGCGCTTCGCACAAGATTATTCAAAGCCTGGCCAAGGCGGTCCCGTATCTTGTCGGCGGTTCGGCCGACCTGGCGCCGAGCACGCGCACAATCATTGACGGCGCAGGCGATGTTGGTCCGCGTTCATTTGCCGGACGCAATTTCCATTTCGGCATCCGCGAACACGCGATGGGGGCCATTTTGAACGGCATTGCCCTGCATAAGGGATTCCGCGCCTATGGCGCCACTTTCTTTGTATTCGCGGATTATTTCCGGCCTTCAATCCGCATGGCCTGCATTATGAAGCTGCCGGTGATTTATGTGCTTACCCACGACAGTTTCTACGTCGGCGAGGATGGGCCCTCGCACGAGCCGGTTGAACACATCATGAGCCTGCGGCTGCTGCCCGGGATGACCGTCATTCGCCCGGCGGATCCCACGGAAACCGGCGCGGCCTGGATTGCGGCGTTGAAGAATATGAACGGCCCAACGGCCATTCTTCTTACCCGGCAGAATATGCCCGTGCTGGACCGCGCGCAATTTCCGCCGGCCGCCAAATTGGAGCAGGGAGCTTACATTTTGTGGCAGAGTGAAAAAGGAAAGCCGCAGTTCATAATAATTGCCACCGGGTCGGAAGTTGAGCTTGCCTTGAATGCGGCGCGCGAACTTGCGAAGGAAGGGATGAAAATCCGCGTGGTGAGCATGCCTTCCTGGGAATTATTTGAACGCCAGCCGGAAAAATACCGGCGGAAAGTCCTGCCGCCCTCGTGCAAAATACGCCTGGTGATTGAAGCCGGACGAACCGCCGGATGGGAAAAATATGCCGGCGCCAAGGGACGCATATTCGGCCTTGATCATTTCGGCGCTTCAGCGCCCTATAAAGTGCTCGCGAAGGAATATGGGTTCACAACCGAGAATATAATTAACATAGTGCGCGAAATGGTTGCCGGGAAAAAATGATAAGTGATGGAAGGAAATAAGTGGCATTGTCCATTACTGTTTGGAGTTCAATCCCCTTCTGTCATTCCCGTGAAAACGGGAATCCAGAAGTAATCCGGATTTTCTCTGCCTGCCCGAGCTCGGCCAGGGATCCTGGATTCCCGATCAGTCCCGATGCGCTTCGCGATCAGGACATGTCGGGAATGACAATTATCGGACAAATATTACCCGGAAAAATCTAATGGCACGGCTTATTATAAACGGCAGACGACGCATTGCCGGAACGTTTTGTCCCTCCGGCAATAAGAATGCCGTTCTGCCAATGCTCGCCGCCAGTCTGCTCACGGAAGAAAAAATCGTCCTTCATAATGTGCCCGTGATCCAGGATGTGCTGACCATGCTCGCCATCCTTGAAGATTTGGGAGTGCACGTCAGCCAGACCGGCAACACCGTTGAGCTTTGCGCCGCGGGTATCCGGAAAAAAAGACTGGAAAAAGAGCTTTGCGCGCGGGTGCGTTCCTCAATCCTTTTTGCGGGCCCGATGGCCGCGCGCCACGGGAGCGTGACCATTTATCCGCCCGGTGGCGATGTTATCGGGCGGCGCCGGCTGGACAGCCATTTTATCGGTTTGCGCGCCCTGGGAATTGAAATTGCCGGAGGCGATCATTTCACTTTCCGCGCTAAAAATTTGCGGGGCGCGCAAATCCTGCTGGATGAAGCCAGCGTTACGGCCACGGAAAATGTGATGATGGCCGCCACGCTGGCCGATGGAAAAACAACCGTTTTTAACGCGGCCTGCGAACCGCATGTCCAGGACCTTGGTTTGTTCCTGAATAAAATGGGGGCGAAAATATCGGGGTTGGGGACAAACATGCTGGGTATTGAAGGCGTGGCCGCGTTGCATGGGACCGAGCATCGGGTCAGCCAGGACCATATTGAAATCGGAAGTTTCCTGGCCGCCGCGGCGGTAACCGGCGGCGAATTAACCGTTCAAGGCGTTGATGAAAACCATATTGCCACGATTCTCAGGACTTTTCATACCCTGGGCGTCGACCTGCGGTTGAAGGATGAAACTCTGGACCTCATTCCGCGGAAAAAGTTAAAATTGCGCGCCGAGCATGGTCTGGCCATTCCCAAAATTGAGGATGGGACATGGCCGAGTTTTCCTTCCGACCTCATGAGCATTGCGATTGTATTGGGAACGCAGACAACCGGCACCGCGCTCTTTTTTGAAAAAATGTTTGAAAGCCGGATGTATTTTGTGGACCGCCTGATTGATATGGGGGCAAAAATTGTCCAGTGCGATCCGCACCGCGTGGTGGTGATCGGGCCGGCGCGTTTGCATGCCATACCGCTTTCCAGCCCGGATATCCGCGCGGGCATGGCGATGCTGATTGCCGCCCTGTGCGCGAAGGGCACGAGCGTGATTCACAACGCGGAAGTGATAGACCGCGGCTACGAGCGCATCGAGGAAAGATTACGCGCCCTCGGCGCCGATATTGTTCGGGAAAAATAAATCATAAACATAAGGAGATTAAGGCATGAGCACACAAATCAAGGGGCCCGCAATTTTTCTGGCGCAATTCCTCGGCGATAAACCGCCATTTGACACGCTTGAAAATATAACCGCCTGGGCAAAATCGCTGGGTTATACCGGCGTGCAGATTCCAGCGTGGGACGGACGTTGCCTGGACCTGGAGAAAGCGGCGTCCTCAAAGGCCTATTGCGACGACCTGCAAGGGCGTTGTAACGGCGTTGAGATAACCGAATTGGCGGCCCATTTGCAGGGCCAGCTCGTGGCCGTGCATCCGGCCTATGATTTGATGTTTGACGCTTTTGCCGCGCCCGCCGTGCACGGTAACCCCGCCGCGCGGGCGGAGTGGGCGGTCAACCAGATGATATTGACGATTCGCGCCTCGGTCAATTTTAAACTTTCTGTTGTGCCGACATTCAGCGGAGCGCTCTTGTGGCCGTTTTTATATCCGTGGCCGCCGCGGCCGGCCGGACTGGTGGAGGAAGGCTTCAAGGAACTTGCCCGCCGCTGGAAACCGGTCATCTGCGAGGCGGAAAAACACGGCGTGGCGCTTGCGTTTGAGCTCCATCCCGGGGAAGACCTCCATGACGGCGTAACATTTGAGCGCTTCCTGGCGGCCACCGGCAACAGCCGGGCCGTTGCCATTAATTATGATCCCTCGCATTTTGTCCTGCAATGCATGGATTATATCGGCTTCATATCCGCTTATGCCGGATTTATCAAGGCGTTCCATGTCAAGGACGCCGAATTCCGTCCGTCTCCCAAAAGCGGCGTTTACGGCGGATACCAGGACTGGAAACAGCGTCCGGGAAGATTCCGCAGCCTCGGTGACGGCACGGTTGATTTCAAACAGGTGTTTACCAAACTGACTGAAGCGGGCTACAAATCCTGGGCGGTTCTTGAATGGGAATGCTGTGTCAAGGACGCCGCGCAGGGCGCGGCGGAAGGAGCCGACTTCATCAAGAACATGCTTATCACCGTTCCCGCAAAGGCCTTTGACGATTTTGCCGGCGGCAAGTCGGATGTTAAATTGAACAAAAAAATCCTGGGCGCGTGAAAAATGCGGTTGCGCGGATTGTGCAGAAAATACTGTTCGGTCAAAAAAATGTGGCAACCGATGAGCCGTTTTGGTAACGTATACATATGACTGCAAAACAATTTTACGACTGGCAAACTTCCGGCGGAACGGATGATGTCATGAGACTCGTTGACTGCCTCGAAAGAGCGGACATCGTGTGGTGCGCCATAGGCGGTGTGGCGGTGAACCACTGGGCCGGACAACCCATGGTAACCCAGGACGTGGATTTCGTCGTTGCGTCGGATTCAATCAAGCGCGTAGTCTCATTGCTTGAGGAGGCGGGGTTTCGTTCCGAGAGATTTGAGTGGTCCATCAACTTTCGGGGACGTTCGGCAGTCAGCATCCAACTCAGCACGGAGGATTTCTATCGAGATTTCCCCGCCCGGGCCGTTCCTGCTGATGTTCATGGCATTCTCCTGAGAGTAGCGTCTCTGGAAGACACTCTCAGAGGCAAGATAAAGGCATGGTCCGAGCTTGAACGAAGGCAAAGCAAGCGGATCAAAGATCTTGCGGATATTGCCCGGCTGGTTGAGGCGCATCCCCATACCTGGGACTTGCTCACGGACGAACTCAAGCAACAAGTCCGCCCTCCAGAGAAGATATAGACCGAACAATCGGGTTCAGGCTACGCCACGCTCAAAAAAATTGTCGCATTTCCACTGCCCCTGACAATTCTCTCACAAAACCGTCAACTGGTTTTCCAAGCCGCTGATCTTGATTGTTTTTTTAATGAGAGGACTTGCGTTCTGCATGGTCAGGTTGCCGGTTTTGACCTTCGCAAGAACCATCATGCAGATTCTGATAAATGCCGAGCTGATAAAATCAACCTCTTTAAGATCAAAGACAGCCTTCAGCGGCTTATTTATTTGAGCGGGGTTGCCGGCGTGCTCCATCACTTTGCTTTCCACGGCCTGCGCCATGGGCATGCAGCGGGTTGAATCCATGTGCCCTGAAAAAATGAAGGTCAAGGTGTTTGCGTCCTGGTCATATTTGCTCTCAAACATATTTTCTCCCTTTCTTGAAATTAAGCCCCGAAGAACGGGACCACTTTATCTGACAACACATATATCACAGTACAATGTCATCCAGAGCGAAGCGAAGGATCTCCTCATCGGTACTGATTGCCAACGAGATTCCTCTCCGCCCGTGGCGGATCGGAATGACAAACCATGAAAATTTCTATACCTGAATTTAGTAATTTTTATTATATTCCGATATGGCCGCGTTCCATTCCATCTTTTCGTCAAGATATTTTGCCGGATCAAATCTGTTCCAGCGTTCATTTTCCCGGCGCCGGCAAACACGTTTGATATTAAGAAGATGTCTTGCTGATATGTTCTCGGTGGTGATGTTTTTCCCGCCCGCCCCACAGCCAAGCGTGAATGAAGTCAGAAGAGTGTTGAACACGCCACCCACCGCGCCCTGCGAAGAGGGGGTATTAATCAGCACCCGTCCGGCATTCATAAGATTGCCAAAAGTATCAATGACCGCCGGGTCATTGGCATAAATACTGGCCGTATGCCCGACGCCGGCAAAATAATTAAGGTCAATGCAGGTCTTGAGCGCTTCATCCAAGTTGGGACGCGAATAAAACGCCAGGATCGGCGCCAATACTTCCCCGGAGAGAGGATAATTCCGCCCGACACCTTCCAATTCTGCCAATAAAATTATTGTCCCTTTAGGTGGATTGATTCCAGCCATTTTGGCGATAACTTCAACCGGCTGGCCGACGATGGCCGGATTCATGCCACCGGAGTCCGGGTCAACGGCAACGGCCTGCACTTTCTTAATTTCGTCGGCGTTTAAAAAGTAACATTTTTGTTTGGATAATTCATCCCGCGCCATCGGTGCGAAGGATTGCTCCACGATCACCGCCTGCTCGCTCGCGCATACAGTTCCGTTATCAAATGTTTTGGACGATATGACACTGTTGACCGCAAAGGGAAGGTCGGCGCTTTTATCAATGAACACGGGCACGTTACCGGGGCCGACGCCAATCGCCGGGGTACCGGAACTGTAAGCGGCCTTGACCAAACTGGTCCCGCCGGTCGCCAAAATCAATGCAATACCCGACTGGTTCATCATGGCATGCGTCCATTCACGGCTGCTTTCCGGAAGCCATTGGATACAGTCTTCCGGAGCATCGGCTTCCAGGGCGGCTTGATAACACAAGCGGGCGGCCTCAACACTGCATTTCATGGCCTTGCGGGGCGGACTGATAATGATGGGATTGCGGGATTTCAGGGCAATCAATATTTTAAACATGACCGTTGAAGTCGGATTGGTCACCGGAATTATCGCAAAGATCGGCCCGAGCGGCTGGGCAATTTCCGTGATTCCGGTCTGTTCGTCGTGGGAAAGAACGCCGACTGTTTTTTCATTTTTTATATTTTCAAAGACCAACTGAGTGGCCAGAACATTTTTCAGGACTTTATGCTCCCAGACGCCGAGACCGGTCTCCTCACGCGCCATCTTGGCCAGGCGAACCCGGTTGTTGAAACCAATCCTGGCCACATTTTCCACAATGCAGTCGGTTTGCTCCTGAGTGTATTGGTTAAACAAGCCGGCCGCCACCGTTGACTTGGCAATTATCTTCTTGGCAAGCAACTGTTCTCTCGTAAGGATTGACTCCGCAGAAGATTCGTCTATTTTATTCATAGTTCTTATCCTTTCCGATTTTTATGATAATTGAATTTCCACCAGTGTCCATAAAAAAAAGACAGGATTTTAATTTTGACTGGATCATTCAACGCGCGCGCCGCACCTTTGGCGAGCGACCCCAACGGGGGTTCAATTTTGCCACGCGGGGGGGCACGCCAAAGTAGCGTTTGAATTCACGCGAAAACTCGTGCATTCGCGGATACCCCAGATATTCGGCCACTTGAGATACATTGAGGTCCGAGCATGTAAGCAGTGCCCTGGACTCTTCCATTCGGATGACCCGCACACGCCGCAGAGGACTCAGTCCCGTTGCTCGCCGACACAACCGCGCCATGGAAGCCGTACTGCGGCCGGCCAGAGCACTCAGCCCGCGGAGCGTGGGCCGGAACAGTTTCTTTTCACGGAGCTGCGACTCGATCGCCCACCAGGGTGCGTTGCTTTGCCCCGACTGCGGCACATGGACCCTGAGCGACCTGATCTGATGCAGGATGTCAAGAAGCGCCGCGTGCATTCTGAAGGCGCGTTGTTCGCCTTCCGTCACCAGCGATGCTTTTTGTAACTCGTGAAAGCTTTGTCGGATGGCCGCCGTCGAGCGGATCACGCGCACGTCCAGAGGTGGCGGCTCAATCTGCGGCGCCAGGAACCCGATCGAGAAGAAGACCACCTCCGAGTCATCACCGACCCATTCGATGTCTTCCGGACCGTGGTAGCAAATCACATGTCCTTTCCTGATGTTGTACCCGCGGCCGTCCGTGACCAGCCGGTAGGATCCGGACACGACCAGATGCACGACATGTCCCGGCAGCGAACGGCGGCGCGAGTAAAAATGGGGTTTTCGAATAAAGCGCCAGAAGCCGGTGATGCTTTCCACCGGACACGGCGTCAAGGACACCGGCGGGTCATACCGTGTGATGACTGCATCCATGAGACGAAGTTAACAGAACGCGCCTTCCGTGGTCAAGCGGGAAGTGATCGGAATTGCGAAATAAAAGACGTAACCTGCTAAATACTTCTCGCTTATACCGAGGCACAATGTCAACAAATGCGAAACGATGGGTTGGAGGAACGCGACTGACAAACGAAAGGAATCAACCATGCAATACAACATGATCAAGCATATTCATGAAACGCCTGACGCGCTTCGGTCAACGCTTGAGAAGGCGCTGCCCGGCGTTGCCGGCATTGGCGGCCGGCTGACCAGGAGAGGCTGCGAGACGATCATTCTTACAGGCTGCGGGGCATCCTTCCATGACGCCCTTGCGGTCAAGTACTCGTTCGAGTCCATGTTGAACATCCCGACCCTGGCGATTCCGGCCTCGGAAGTCGGACTGTATCCGAAGGAATTTTTCACGCTGAAACGGTGCCTGATCGCGATTTCCAGGTCGGGCGAAAAGGGCGATATCATGGCGGCCGTTCGGAAGGCCAAGATGGCCTCATCACCCGTACTGGCGGTGACCGCGACGCCGGACAGTCTGCTGGCGCGGGAGGCTGACGAGGTCATCCTGACAAGCGAAGGACCTGAATACTGCCAGCCCAAGACGAAAAGCTATGTCAGCGTGCTGGGGGTGCTTAATCTGCTGTCCATCGTGTTCATGAAACCGGGGAGTCGGAAGACGGCCCTGTTGAAGGGCCTGTTCGATATGCCGAACGTCATCGCGCAACTGCTGAAGTCGTCCGACGAGACAATGAAGCGCATCGCACGCCGGCTGAAAAACTACCGGCACGCTTATGTGACCGGTACGCAGTCGAATCTGGGCTCCGTTCTTGAAGCGGCGCTGAAGCTGAAAGAAACGAGTTCCATCCACACCGAAGGTTTTCCCACCGGCGAGGTGGCGCAGGGGCCGCTGCTTCTACTCGCGAAAGACTGGGCGTACATTCCCTTTGTCACAGAGCAGGGACGCGACATGGCCACCCGGATCATGAAGGCGGCGCATCGAAAAGGCGCCACGGTTATCGCGCTGGCCGAGAACCTGGCCGGACTGAAAGGCATCGCTCATCATGTCGTGCGAATACCGGCCCTGCCAACGGAGTTATTCGCTCCAATGGCCTACATCATCCCCGTCCAGTTTCTTGCGTACTATCTTGCTATGGAAAAGGGACTGAATTGTGACGATCCGAAGGGGTTTGATATGATCCTTGATCTGATCCTGGAACCGGGGCGGAAGGAACCAGAAATGCGAGACCAATAATGAGTGCGCCCTTCGCCATCCATCCGCGCCGGCCGCCTGTCCTGGACAAGGAGTTTGTTCCGGCGTCCCTGTGGAACCGCGCCTACCGGCAGGCGGTTCGGCAATCGGGACGGAGCGAGAAGCTCGTTATTTGCCTGGAAAGAAGTGACGGCTCGGTTTCGGCCTATTCAACGGAAATCTTTCCGCATTCGGATGGATGGGGCGACGTAAACTTGAGATACGTCGAACGTCTCCTGAAGTTCCTGCTGTGGGCGCAAAGCGGTTGCCGAATTGTCATCGCCGGGAACCCGGCCCTGGCCGCCTCCTTAAGCCGCATCTACTCGGCCAACGGCGAACGCCGATTTGACTACCGGATCATGGGACGGAAAATCTATGGGCGCGATCTCGTCATTCACTCGTGTGGGATTGAGACTGCTTCCGCGCCACGGGAAGTTGAGATTCCGGTCGGGCGGAACATGGAAGGCTGTCGAATCGGGTTTGACCTGGGCGGTTCCGACCGCAAATGCGCGGCCATAGTGGACGGCAAGGTCGTGTTCTCCGAGGAAATCCCGTGGGCGCCATATTTCCAAAAGGACCCGCGATGGCACAAGAAGGAAATCAACGATTCCTTGCGGCGGGCGGCCGGAAATTTGCCGAGGGTTGACGCCATTGGGGGCAGTGCGGCGGGCGTCTACGTTGACAACCGGGTCTGCTTCGCCTCCCTTTTTCGCGGCGTTTCCGACAAGGATTTTGACGCGCACGTGCGGGATATGTTCATCGAGCTCCGGGAGGAGTGGGGACAGGTCCCGATGGTCGTGGTGAACGACGGCAAAGTGGCGGCCATGGCCGGTGCCATGGCCATTGGGGACAATGCCGTGTTGGGCATTGCCATGGGGACGTGCCTGGCCGCCGGTTATGTCACCCCCTCCGGCCATCTGACGAACTGGATGAATGACCTTTCGTTTTCGCCTGTGGACTACCGCGCGGAGTCACCCGTTGACGAGTGGTCCGGGGACCGCGGGTGTGGCGTGCAGTACTTTTCCCAGCAGGCGGTCGCCAGACTGGCGCCGGCGGCTGGGATCCGCTTCCCGAAGATCATGTCCTTGCCGGAGAGACTGCGCCGGGTTCAGGATTTAATGGCGGGCGGCGATGAGCGGGCGGCCGATATTTACCGGACCATCGGCGCCTACTTCGGGTATGCAATTGCCCACTACGCGGAACTTTACACGATCCGCCATGTGCTGGTCATGGGACGTGTGACTTCGGGACCGGGCGGCGAGGTCATCACGCGCGAAGCGCAGGATGTGCTCAAGCAGGAGTTTCCGGACCTGGCCGCCGCCATCCGGTTCCATATACCGGACGAGAAAATGAAACGGCACGGTCAGGCCGTAACCGCGGCCTGCCTGCCGACGATCGCGAAGGCGAGAGAGGAGCCGTCATGATTTGTACGGTGACGCTCAGTCCGTCATGGGATACCGTGGCGGTGGTCGAGCGACTGCGGATGGGAGAGGTCAACCGCAGTTGCCGGGTGTTCTCCTATCCTGGCGGAAAGGGCATTGACGTGTCGCGCACCGTGCGCCAGCTCGGCGGGGAAACCCTTGCCATGGGGTTTGTGGCGGGTCCCAACGGCGAACGGATCAAGGCGGCCCTGCGGGCGGAAGGCATCCCCCATGATTTTGTGGAAGTCGGCGGCGATACGCGGAGCAACATCCTGCTGGAACACGCCATCCGGTCGCAGGAAACGATCATCCAGCATCCGAGCGACGTTGCGGTAACGGCCAACGATTTTGAAGCGCTGACGGCCAAGATCCGTCTGTGCAGCCGGACGGCCCGCGTCCTGGTCTTTGGCGGAAGCATTCCCGCCGTTCTTCCGCCCTCGATCTACCGCGACCTGATCGCCGTTGCCCGCGAGAGCGGATGCCGGACGATCCTGGACGCGTCCGGTGAGGCCTTGCGCGAGGGAGTTCTGGCGCATCCCTACATGATCAAACCCAACCGCTCTGAAATGGAACAGCTCTGCGGTTACCGGCTCCGTTCGCCCGACGAGGTCATCGCAGCGTTCCGTTCCACGATGCTCGCGGAAGTGGAAGTCGTCGTGGTTTCGCTCGGGGCCGAAGGCGTCGTCGTGAGGTCGAAATCCGACCTCTTCAGGGTGAATCCCATCGCCGCTGGCGTCGTGAGTTACGCAGGGGCGGGCGACAGCCTCATCGGCGGGCTTGCCTTGGGACTGTCCACGGGGCGCGGACTGCGCGAGGCCATGGTTATGGGCGTGGCGGCGGCAACCGCAACGCTCTCGCAGTACGGGTCTTCCTTCTTCGATCTCAAGGACTACGAAACGAACAGAACAAAAGCCACAATCAGGGAGGTTTAACATGCAGTATGAAGGGGTTCATGCGATTCCGGAAAGCATTCGCAATGATGACCATGTGATCGCCACGTACTTCGGGCAGAGCGTGGAGCCGGATATTCTGGTCAAGACAGCCTCCATCGCGGTGGAGCAGACCACCGGGACATGGACCCGCGTACCGGCCGAGACCGACGCCCTGCGGGAGAAACACATGGGGCGGGTCATCAGCGTCACCGAGGTGCCTGACTATGAATATGCTCTGCCACCGGGCACCACGGAACGGCAGTACGTCTTCCGGGTCGCATTTCCCGTGTGCAACCTGGGTGGACAGATTCCCCTGCTGCTCTCATCGGTGATGGGCAACATCTCCATGATCGGCAAGTTGAAGCTGGTTGATCTCGAATTCCCGCCGTCATTCACCAGGCGCTTCCAGGGCCCCCGGTTCGGTATCCCGGGTGTGCGCAAGCTGCTGAACATCCCGAAGCGGCCTTTGGTCAACGTCATGATCAAGCCCTGCACCGGCCTGGCACCCGCGGAAGGCGCGAAGCTGTTCGAAGAGGCGGCCATGGGCGGCGTGGACATCGTCAAAGACGACGAACTGATAGGCGACGTAGAGTACTCGGGGTGCCTGGAGCGCGTGAAGCTGTTCATGGCGAAGGAGAAGAAAACCTTTGAAGCCAAGGGGGAACACACGCTGTACACGGTCAACGTGACCGAACGTCCGGACAGGATGCAGATCCTGGCGCGGGCCGCGGTGGCCGGGGGTGCCAATGCCCTCATGGTGAACTACCTGACCGTGGGCATCGCGGGCATGCAGATGCTGGCCGAAGACCCGCAGATCGGCGTGCCGATTTTGGCGCATCTGGACTTCGCCGGAGTGCTGTACGAATCACCCTGCTCGGGGATGAGTTCCCACCTGGTTCTCGGCAAACTCGCGCGTCTGGCTGGCGCCGACATGGTCGTCTATCCCTGCGGATTCGGGAAGTTTAACTTGCTGGCCGAGAAGTTCCTGAGAATCGCCATCAACCTCCGGGCTCCGTTCCACAACCTGCAACCGGCGTTCCCCATGCCGGGCGGCGGTGTCTATCAGGGTTTGGTCCCCTTCATGACGGACTTGCTGGGCGCGGACTGGATCGTGGCGTGTGGCGGCGCGATCTTCGGGCATCCCGGCGGCGGCACGGCGGGCGCGCGGTCGGTCCGCCAGGCGGTGGACGCGGTGATGGCCGGCATCCCGCTGGCCAAGGCGGCGGAAGATCCGGCCAACGCCGAACTGAAAGCCGCGATTGACAAGTGGGGCATCTACGGGGATCAAAAAAGGCTGTATGACATCAAACATTGACCTGACCAACCCGACGGCAGAGATCTTCGTTCCGGATGGGCGCGACGCGGCGGCGGCGCTATCGCGCGCCACCCACATGGGTATCGGCGCGCATCAGGACGACGTCGAACTGCTGGCCTGTCACGGGATTCTGGATTGCTTCGGCCGCGCCGACAAAGCATTCTTCGGCGTGACCGTCACGAACGGCGCCGGCACGCCGCGGGACGGCATTTACGCCGGGCTGACGGAAGCCGAGATGATCGGCGTTCGCCGCAAGGAGCAGAAGAAGGCCGCCATCGTCGGCGAGTATGCGGGCGTGGCGCTCCTGGACTACCCCAGCGTGCCCGTCAAAGACCCGGAAGATCGACGGCCCGTGGACGATCTCAAGACGCTCGTGGCCGCCGCGCGGCCGCGCGTGATCTACACGCACAACCCGACGGATCGGCACGACACGCACGTGGCTGTCATGCTGAAGGTGATTCAGGCCCTGCGCGAGCTGCCGGAGGAACAGCGGCCCGCGACGCTTTACGGCATGGAGGTCTGGCGCGATCTGGACTGGCTGGTTGATGACGATAAAGTCTGTCACGATGTGTCCGGCCATGACAACTTGGCCTCCGCGCTCATCGAGGTCTTTGATTCCCAGAACTGCGGACGCAAACGCTATGACCTGGCCGCCATGGCCCGAAGGCGCGCGCACGCCGTCTACGCCAGATCTCATTCCTGGAACGACACATGGACGCACGTCGCCTTCGGCATGGACATGACGCCGCTTCTCCGGGATCCGGCGCTCTCCGTCATGGAATACACGTTGCGCCGCGTCGCGCGGTTCCGAGACGATATTACGCAACGCATCGAAAAATTGTCAGGAGGCTCATGCCGATGAAAAGCTATGAAGATCTTGGACTGGTCAACACCGTGCTGATGTTCAGGAAGGCGTTCGAAGGCCGCTACGCCATCCCGGCCTACAACTTCAACAACATGGAGCAACTCCAGGCCATTGTTGAGGGCTGTGGGGAATCCGATTCGCCCTTCATCCTGCAGGTGTCAAGCGGCGGGCGAAAGTATGTGAACCCGGCGCTGCTGATGCACATGGTTGACGGAGCGGTGCAGATGCTGCGGCAGATCAATCCGCATCTGAGGTTCGCTTTTCAGCTGGACCACGGCAATTCCTTCGCGTTGTGCAAGTCCTGCGTGGATGCCGGTTTCTCGGCCGTGATGTTCGATGGCTCCCGCCACGTGTTCGCGCGAAACATCGAACTGACCGGAGAGGTTGTGGAGTACGCGCATCGGTTTGACGTGACGGTGGAAGGCGAACTGGGCGTCTTGGCCGGCATTGAGGACGAGGTGATCAGCGCCAAGAGCTGTTACACGCGTCCGGAAGAGGTCGAGGAGTTCGTCGACAGAACGGGCGTGGACTCTCTCGCGATTTCCATCGGCACGTCGCACGGCGCCCACAAGTTCAAGCCGGCGCAGTGCTCGCGGGCCGACGATGGCACGCTCGTTCCGCCGCCCCTCAGGTTCGATATTCTGGAGGCGATTGAAACGAGGATGCCGGGGTTTCCCATCGTGCTTCACGGCGCGTCGTCGGTAATCCCCCGGTACGTTGAGATGATCAACCGGCACGGTGGCCGCATGGAAGACGCGGTGGGCGTTCCGGCCGAGCAGTTGCGGAAGGTCGCGCAGTCTGCGGTGTGCAAGATCAACATCGATTCGGACATGCGTCTGGCCATGACGGCGGTCATTCGCAAGGCTCTGGCGGACGCACCAGGGATGTTCGACCCGCGCGAGTATCTGGCGCCGGCTCGTGACGAACTCAAGAAAATGATCATCGCGAAGAACCGGACCGTGCTTGGCTCGGCGGGGAAAGGACAGGAGATTTTTGGGACAGCGGAGATCCCGCCGCGGCCGCACGACAGAGCCAACGACCGATCGCCTTTTTGTGGCTAATCTTTGACCGCTTAAATCAACTCAAGGATCGGCAGGGCGGCGTCCCATCGCTTAAGCTTGGCAAGGTCATAGCCAATCTGGCTGTAATCGGCTTCAAGCTGTTTGCGTTCCGCCTCGGCATTTTGGGCAGGGGCATTAAGCCTTGCAACCTGCAGTTTTATTTCAATTTCCTTGCGCTGTTTCTGGAGCGCCTCGCGGCGCAGGGCCAGGATCAATGACTTTACCGATTCTTCATGGGTGGCGAAATCGCTCCTGATTTTCTGGGGCGCGCCCAAAGCGGCCGCCGCCAAACTTGAGAAACTGCGTTCCTGGTCGTCCTTTTCGGCAATAACGCTCATAACTTCCCGGCCGGCTTCTTCAGCTTCCAGGCAAAACGTGACAATTTGCCGGCAGGAATCATTCATAAGCAGGTTGAGCGGCAGATATTTTTTAATGAGCGCGGAAAGTTTTTGTTCGTAAAGCAGATGCTCAACCAGCGCCATTTCCTTTGGCGATAATTTATCGCCGGTTTGCGTTTTTTCCTGTGTTTCCTGGGCGGTAAAGGGCCGTTTGCGTTTTTCGGCGCGGGTCAATTCTGATATAAAAGTATTTTCAGGAACGCCGAGCCGCGCGGCCGCGTTCCGCAGCATCCCCGAACGCAGGACGGGATTGGTTGTCTGCAAAATCGTATTAATCACCGCCGCGCTGAGGCGCATCAGCGCCGCTTCCGTGTCGGGTTTTGTCTCGGCGCTTAAAACGTCAATTTGAAAATCTATCACCGATTTTGCCTTGTCCAGGATATCCCTGAATTTGGAAGCCCCTTCGTTTTGTCTTAGAAGCGAATCCGGATCAGTTCCCTCCGGAAGCACGGCCACGCGCACGGCCAGGTCCGAGCGCAAAAAAAATTCCGTGGCGCGCATGGCCGCCTTCTGACCGGCGGAATCGGCGTCAAAGGCAAGGATGACGCCGTCGGCGTAGCGCTTTAAAATACGGGCATGGTCGTCGGTGAAAGCCGTTCCCTGGGCGGCAACCGCCGCGTTAAAACCCGCCAGATGACAGCGGATGACGTCAATCTGGCCCTCGCAGACGATGGCTTCATGCTGTTCAACGATGGCGCGCCGCGCCTTGTCCAAAGCGTAAAGCAGGCGGCCCTTGTGGAAGAGCGGAGTTTCAGGCGTGTTGACGTATTTTGCGGCCTGCGGATCATCTTTCATGATTCTTCCGCTGAATCCCACAACCCGGCCCTGTTCGTCGCGGATGGCGAACATCAACCGGTTACGGAAACGGTCATACCAGCGGGCGGCACTATTATTTTCGTTCTGAAAGCCGGCGGATGATAAAATCAGGCCGGCGGCCTCAAGCTGGGCGCGCTGGTATTTTTTGCCGGCCCACTGGATAATGGTGTCGGGCCGGTCCGGCGCGTAGCCGATCAGGAATTCTTCAACGGTTTTATCATCAAGGGCGCGGGTCATCAGGTAATTGCGCGCCTCTTCCGCCTCAGGATTATGCAAAAGAATTTTCTGGTAAAGCCGCGCCGCGCCGGCCGTTATTTCAAAAAGAATATCCTTGGCCAGTTTATTCTCTTCGGCGCCGGCCTCAAAGGCCAGGCGGATATTTGCCTTGCCCGCCAGCATTTTGACCGCGGTCATGAAGTCCACTTTTTCGTAATTCATCACGAACCGGAAGACGTCGCCGCCGGCGCCGCAGCCAAAGCAGTGAAATATCTGCCGCTGGGGGTTGACCATGAAGGAAGGAGTTTTTTCCTTGTGAAAAGGGCAAAGGGCTTTGAAAGCCGATCCGCTGCGCTGAAGCTGAAAATATGAGCCGATTACATTGACGATATCATTTGCCAACCGGATTTCATCAAGAACGGCATGGGACAGGAGCGGCGACATTATTTTTCTTGGGGCTTAACTTTGTGATTGTTTTTTTCATCAGGCTCAGGTTCAGGCTGGGCGGGAGACGGCTGAACACGGATTGACAGAGAAAGAATTTTTTCCTTCACGACCGGGACGATCTTAAAAACAGTTTTGCCGACGTACGAATCAACCGTAATTAAAGGGCACAGTTCCGTGTTCGGCCAGAGGCCGGCGGCAAAAACGAGCAATACCGCAATCAGGATGCCGTTCAGCGCCCCCGCCAATCCGCCGGCCGGCCTGTCAATTGCGTCGTTAAATTTGACGTTAACAAGGAGGGTGAGGACAATGCGCATGATAAAAAAACAGACGCCCATGCCGACCAGGATGAGCAAAAATGCCAGCGCCACGGCCATTTCCTGATTCTGGGCAAGGCGGGAATGATTGGCGATCATCAAACCAAAGTCCTCATAGAAACGCAGGCCGATGGCAAACACCAGGCATGTGCCGAGCAATCGGAACAATTCGCCCGAGAGACCGCGGCGTAATCCCATTAACAATTCCCAGAGGATGATAACAGGAACCACCAAATCAATAAGATTCACTTTCATGTCTTTTTTAATCCTGATTATTGAATTAATTTCAAAACTGTCTCTCGCGTCCACTCTTTTCTGTCATTCCCGCGAAAGCGGGAATCCATCCGTCAGCCAACGGACTGGATTCCCGATCATGCCGCGCAAATCGCCCGGCATGTCGGGAATGACAGCCGTGTAAAATACGCAATAAGCATGAGACATGTTTTTTTCTTTTGCATTTAACTCTATTGATTAGTAACGGATACCTTGAACATTCTTTGCCAGAATGATTTTGAATTAACGCTTTTGCCGGTTGATGCTCCTTCCGCAAGCTTATTTTCGGGATTAATAATTTTCAAGCGGTTTTTGGCATCGGCCGCCCGGCGGTCATTGGGAAAGCGCGCGGTAAACTGAGCATAGGCTGACGCCGCGGAGTTGGTTAGAAAAAGAGAACGGTCATAAAGCTCGGCCAGAAGCCAGAGGGCTTCGGGATCTCCGGGTTTGACCTGGTCGGCTTTTTTGAGAGACACAATGGCGGTATCATAGTCGTTTTTTTCAAGGGCGAGCTTGGCCAGGGCCAGGGTCGCGGGTTGCGTGTTTGCATCCTGATCCGCGGCTGATTTTAAATACACGAAAGCCTCATCTTTTCTGTTTCTTTCCAGGAAATAAACGCCCAGATCACAGGATGCCCGCGGATTGCCTTCGGCCAGGGAGGCGGCATGCCTTACAGCCTGGTTCCTGACGGGGATTTTGCCGGCCTGCTCGGCCGCGCGCGCTATGCGCAAATAATTGTTAAAAGCGGCTTCTCTCCTTCCCTGGTCTTCAAGTTTTCTGGCTACTTGCATCAATTCCTCAAACGATGGGTAAGCCAACGGCTGGGCAACAGCCGGCGGTTGAGTTGTGCCCGGGGCCGGGGCGACTGTTTCTGCGGTTGTTGTATTTGTGGCGGCGGGAGACGGCGGCAGACTTTCGGATTTGACTGCAGGGGCAGGAAGTGGCGCGGGAGTTCGTTTTATTTCTTTTATCATTGAGCGGGCCTGTTCGGCCTGGGGCCCTGACGGCACAAGCGTTGTGTACTCGGCAAAGAGCGGCAAGGCCTGATCCTGTTTGTGCAGAAATTCCTGATTGATAACGGCGAGATTATAAATTGCCGGAGCGTAATGAGCATCCTGTTCCAGAGCCGCCTGCAAAAGTTCCAGGGCCGACGTGGCGTTATTTGCCTGCAGTTCCACCAGTGCAAGGACAGTG
>Ga0247841_10002165_pt1 | contig 40414 bp, 34 predicted proteins | sample LaCruzMarch2015__2_FD_192410 | JGI IMG/M metagenome (GOLD analysis project Ga0247841, IMG submission 192410) | Freshwater microbial communities from meromictic Lake La Cruz, Castile-La Mancha, Spain - LaCruzMarch2015_18m | ecosystem: Environmental > Aquatic > Freshwater > Lake | place: Spain...
ATTTTCACCCACAGGCGGCGAAAACCCTCTCCCCGTAGAACTTACAAGTTTTACGGCTTCGGTAAACGGAAATCAAGTTACATTGCTTTGGAGCACGGCTACGGAAGTGAATAACTTTGGATTTGAAGTGGAAAAAACCCCCCTTATTCCCCCCTTTGGTAAAGGGGGGACACAGGGGGGTTGGGAGACAATCGGGTTTGTTGCAGGTTCAGGTAACAGCAACTCACTAAAAGAGTATTCATTCACCGACATTCCAAATCATTCATCCACGCGTCCCGTCTTGGGCGGGATTCAAGCACCTGTCCCGTCTTGGGCGGGATTCAATCATTCATTCCGGTACAGACTGAAACAAATAGACAACGACGGGAAGTTTACATATAGCAAAGAAATAGAAGTCGGTGACCTTCGACCTTCTGCCTTCGACCTTCGACAAAACTATCCTAATCCGTTTAATCCAAGCACAGTGATAAGCTATCAGGTACCGGTTGACAGTAAAGTTACATTGAAGCTGTTTGACATATTAGGGAAAGAAATAGCTGTTTTAGTTGATCAGGAACAAAAAGCCGGATTTTACAATTATCAACTTTCAACAACGGATTATCATCTGTCAAGCGGAGTTTATATCTGTAAAATGAGTTCTGCCGGTTATTCAAGCTCTATCAAAATGACAATAGTGAAATAAATATTACGAAAGAATATAAATGAAAAGAATGATATTAACAATCGTGTGTGCGCTGTTTTCATGTTCAATAATTGCACAAACAACATACAATATGAAAATTAAGCAGGGAACAGGTTCCACATTATCGGCAACAAGTTCAGTAGATGAGATTACATTTCCTTTAGCATCAAGTTTTACTTGTGGCGATGTGATTCTTTATGGTGGTGAAACATACCATACAGTTTCAATAGGCAGCCAATGTTGGTTTCAAGAAAACCTGAATATCGGAACAAGGATTGATGCAGCAACCGGACAAGCGAATAATACCCCCACCAATATAATAGAAAAATATTGTTATGGAAATAGCGATGCCAGCTGCATCACTTATGGTGGCTTATACCAATGGGCAGAGGCAGTACAATACCTAAACGGAGCAACAAATACCACATCGCCAGACCCGGCATTAACAGGAAATGTACAAGGAATCTGTCCAACAGGGTGGCACATCCCAACGCAAGCAGAGTTTCAATCATTAAGCACAGTAGTAGTCGGAAATAGTAATCCCTTAAAAGCATTAGGGCAAGGCACATTGGACGGAATAGGCACTAACACAAGTGGATTTTCCGCACTGTTGGCGGGCTACTGCGACTACTGGGGTGTCTTCGATAATTTAGAACGCGACATTTACTTTTGGAGTTCTACGGAGTTCAATGGCTATGAAGCAGGCGACCTACACCTGATCACCACTGGTAGCATTATCTACTTGTACGGGGAGGTCAAGTTCTCCGGTTTAAGTGTTCGTTGCGTGAAGGACTGAAATTGTCTGAATCACGGATTAAACGGATTACACGGATTTCACGGTTTAAAGGATTTCAAGGATTAAAGGATTGACAGGATAATAGAACATTTGGATATATGAACGCAATATATCGTATAAGATTAGGGCAGAATGGTTTTATGGGTGGAAAATGTTTCTATAAATATTTCATCCGTTAGCTAACGGATTCTATCCCAATTAGTCCGTCATCCCTTTACAACTTTATAACTTGATGAACTTAAATACCCGAATATCGCTCATCGAAAAAGACATCTCTTTCATTAAAGAGAGTGTCTCGGAAATCCATTCCTCTCTTGCTTCCCTTGTTTCAAAAATAGACAACCTCGAAAGCTTCAAACACAAAATCTACGGCGCATTGATTGTCTCTAATCTTTTCTTCGCCTTTCTCCTCAACTACTTCCTCTGATCTGTTTTTAATTCTTTGGTTTTTTGTTAAATTTGTTTCATAATTCCTGTTAATTAAGCTTAAATAAAAGTTGTGCTAAGAATAATTACCCAATGTTAATGAGTTATGAAAAAAGAGAAAGTCAATAATTCCATAGACAGACACAGCAAGGAGTATCTTCAAGCCCTTGTCTCAACTATACCAGGTTCAATTTTTGTGATGGATTCCAAAGGAATTTTCCTGGATTATGAATCGAATGACGAAAAGAATCTTACAATGCCTAAAGAAGCATTTATCAATAGAGATATCTCAGAAGCTATACCCGGGGAATTTGCTGAATTAGTCAAGATTAATATTGAAAAGATTCTTAGGTCCGGGGAGCCTGCAATATTTGAGTATAAACTTCCCATAAAAGAAGTGTGGAATGACTACGAATGCCGAATGGTCTCTTTTGGTAAAGATAATGTGATAGCGCTTGTAAATAATATCACTAACCGGAAAAATTCAGAAAAGGAGTTTCACCGTTTAAGTGCTTTGCAGGAGCTGTTAGCAAGATTATCCTCTAATTTCATTAATATTCCGCTTGACAGGGTTGACAGTGAAATTAATGATGCACTGAAGGATATGGGGGAGTTTGTTTCAGCTGACAGAGCATATATTTTTAATTATGATTTTGATGCGAATATTTGCAATAATACGTTCGAGTGGTGTGAAGAGGGAATAACTCCCCAAATCCTGGAACTTCAAGATGTTCCGTTAGTGATGATGCCTGACTGGGTGGAAACTCACTCGCGAGGTGCGGAAATGAATATCCCTGATGTACCGGGAATGCCTGAAGGACCAATTAAAGATATTCTCATGCCACAGGAAATTAAAAGTCTTTTAACAATTCCGTTAATGAGGGGAAAAAATTGCATTGGGTTTGTTGGATTTGATTCCGTTAAAAAATTTCATATTTACGGTGAAGTGGAGTTAAAGTTGCTTCGTCTTTTCGGGGAAATGCTTGTAAATATAAGTGAAAGGAGAGAAGGGGAAAAAGCCCTTATTGATTCAAGAAATAATTATGAGTCACTTGTGGGGAATGTGCCCGGAATTACATACCGCTGTTTCCTGGATGATTACTGGACTATGTATTATCTGAGTAATGAAACGCGTAAAATAACGGGATATGATCCGGGTGAATTTATTAATAATTCCGTGAGATCTTTTGCAAGCATAATTTTGGAAGAAGACCAGGAATATATTATGCCCAAAATAAAAAAATCTATCGAAGAGCGCAAGATCTGGGAAATTGAATACAGGATCCGCCACAAGGATAATTCCATAAGATGGCTTTTTGAAAGAGGCAGGGGTGTATTTAACGAAAAAGGAGAACTGATTTATCTTGACGGTTTTATTCTGGATAATACCGAGAGAAAAGATGCAGAGAGACTGCTTCGTAAGCAGTCTGTGCTCCAGCAAATGCTGATGAACATCTCTTCAAAGTATATCAACATCCCCCTTTCAGAGATTGAAGTTTCGATTAGAGAGTCGCTTGAGGAACTTGGAAGATTTGTGGATGCCGACAGGGCGTATATCTTTAACTATGATTTTGAGAGAAGAACTACTTCAAATACTTATGAATGGTGTGCCGGAGGAATAGAACCACAAATAAATGAGCTTCAAAATATTCCTATGGAATATGTGCCGTATTGGGTTGAGAGGCACAAGAGCGGCAAAGAATTGTTGTATGAGGATATTTTTGTGTTACCGGAAGGGGACCCTGTAAGAGAGATACTGGAACCTCAGGGAATTAAAAGCCTGATTACTATTCCTATGATATCGGGAGATGAGTGCATGGGTTTTGTGGGATTTGACTGGGTGAAAGGATATCATTCTTTTTCGGAAGTTGAAAAACAACTGCTCGGAGTGTTTTCACATTTGCTTGTAAACATCAGAAACAGATCAATTCTTGAACGTAACCTGATAAAAGAAAAGAAGAATGCTGAAGTGGCAAACAGAGCAAAATCAGAATTTCTTGCTAACATAAGCCACGAAATTAGAACACCAATGAATTCTATCCTTGGATTCAGCGAGGTAATGCTTAATACGGTTTCCGGTGAAAGAGATAAGAACTATTTAAAAACTATTCTAAGCAGCGGAAAAACATTATTAGCTTTAATAAATGAAATACTTGATTTGTCTAAAATAGAAGCAGGGAAAATGGAGATATCTCCCGAGCCAGCAGATTTAAGATTGATTATTAATGAGAATGCAGATATTTTTTCCCATAAAATCAAAGAGAAAAATTTAGAATTATTTGTAGTGATTGATGAAAATTTCCCGCTTAGCATAGTGATAGATGAATTGAGGTTGCGACAGATTCTGCTCAATCTTATGGAGAATGCAATCAAGTTCACTGAAAAAGGTTTTGTTAAGATAGAGTTGACAACACTCAACAGAAAAGAGGAGAGCATAGATTTTGCGATTTCAGTAAGTGATACCGGAATAGGGATTGAGGAAGAAGAGAGAGGAAAAATCTTCGAATACTTTTCGCAGAAATCCGGGCAGGATGAGAGAAAATACGGAGGGACGGGGTTAGGTCTTTCGATTAGCAAGAGGTTATCCGAGTTAATGAACGGAAAGATCTGTGTAGAAAGCGAACCGGGGAAAGGGAGTGTCTTTACAGTTACTTTTGATGACGTCAGGTGTTCAGAAGAAACAGTGGAAACAGAAGAGAATTTCTTCTGGAAGGAAAACAGAGTAATATTCAAAGGGGCTAAAATTTTAATTGCTGATGATATTCCCCATAATAGAGAGCTTGTTGTTTCCTATGTGCAAAATCATGATTTGAAAATTGTAGAAGCTCATAACGGAAGATACGCTGTTGAAATGGCCGAAGCTTATTTACCTGATTTAATTTTCATGGATATAAGAATGCCGGGGTTGAGCGGAATTGAAGCAACTAAAATATTAAAGGAAAACCCGATAACTTCCAAAATTCCAATTGTTGCTCTTACTGCCATTAGTTTCGGCGAGGGAGAGGAAGGGAATATCAAAACAATGTTTGACGGATACATCAGAAAACCGATTTCAAGGAAACAGATCATGGAGGAACTCCTTAAGCACTTACCCCATGAGGTTTTGCAGAGGAGTGAAGAAGCGGGGTCTGACCAATTCTCAGAAAGCGAGGCTAAGGAATCAATTCCCGAAATTGATGAAGAAACGAAAAGGGAATTTCAACTTCAATTCAGTGAAGAGTTGGATAGCATTTCAAAAACGATGATTATAGATGACATTCTTTTATTCGCAAAGAGATTAAAGGAATTCGGAAACAGTCATAAACTGACTTATATGGAAAGAAAATCAGAAGACCTGAAAAACTATGTGGAAGAATTTAATTTTCAGAAAATGGAAAATAGTCTAAGAGAACTGAGAGAAATATTCTCATAAATAAAGGCGATAAATGAATTATAATTTTGACAAAAGAGAGACAAACCTGATTCTGGCTGTGGATGACCAGCCTACAAATTTAAAGCTAATATCCACAATATTAAACAAGGAATATTCACTGAGTGTAGCTAACAGCGGAAAGATGGCACTCGGCATACTGGAGAAAATCCGTCCGGATTTGATTTTGCTTGACATAATGATGCCGGGAATGGACGGGTTTGAAGTATGCAAAAGGATAAAGGAAACGGAAGCTAATAAAGATATCCCAATAATTTTTCTTACTGCCAAATCGGACATTGATTCTATTGTTGAAGGTTTTAAGCACGGCGCTGTTGACTATATAACGAAACCTTTTAATACCAAGGAGATGCAGGTAAGAATAAAAAACCATATTAATTTAGCTGATGCAAAAAAGAGAATTTTGCACCAGAAGAAGGAAATTGAGGAGTACAGCAATCAGCTTGTAAAATTCAATTCAGAGTTATCGCGCATAAACACTGAGAAGGATAAATTCTTTTCTATTCTGGCTCATGATTTAAAAAGTCCCTTTGTGGGATTCATGGGGTTGTCTAAAATAATTTCGAAAGAAACCCAAAATTTAAGCCTGACAGAGATTAAAGATTTTGCCGATGCATTGAATGATTCTGCAAACAATATATACAGGCTCTTAGAGAATCTCTTGTTATGGTCGAAGTTACAGACAAACGGAATTACAATAAATCCACTGAATACGAGGATATGTCATGCTGCAGAGAATGCCATATACAAGTTATCATTCGAGGCAAAGCAAAAGAATATCAAAATAGAAAACAATATTTCTGAGAATTTGATTGTAAATGCTGATTCCGAATTGTTAGATACTTTATTTACTAATTTAATTTCAAATGCAGTAAAATACAGTAAAATCGGGGGAACTGTAGAGATAAGCGGCGACGAAGCCGGAGAATTTGCAAAGATAAGTGTGAGAGATTACGGATCGGGAATGTCAGAAGCATTAAAACAGAGTTTGTTTATTCTTAGCGAGAGAAAAACCCTTCCGAGAAATGATAAGAAAGGAGGCACAGGACTTGGGTTGATTCTCTGCAAGGATTATCTTTCAAGATACAGAGGGGATATTTGGGGGGAAAGTGAAGAAGGAAAGGGAGCGACATTTTATTTTACACTGCCAAAAGGGGAATAAAAAGAGGAAAGATAAGGAGGCTGCTAAAATATCAGGTAATTATGAAGGAATGACAGACTTCGGTTTTATTGACTAAGGATGCCTGTAGTAATTTTATAATTGAAAATCCGATCCACGGATGGACGGAAAGTGTTTTATTTCACAAAAAATAATTTGTTTTTTAAAAGAAATTATTTAACTTACAACCATGTATTTGATCTTTCTCATAATTAATTAATTTAATTCGAAAATTTGCACATTTTCAGCACACGAAAGGTGGTTTTATGAATTTATCATTACGTATGATTTTTGTCATTTCACTTCTACTGTTCTTTTCAATACAAAGCTATCCGCAGCAGGATAATTATTCTGCTTCGCAAAATGGTGCTTCAGTTACAAAAATTGCACCTTACAGATTTATCAAATCTGAAGCAGGCGGATATGTAAAGCCCTTAATGCTAAATAACCGGCTGCTTCTCGGTTATGAAACGGGATTTTTCCCGACATTTCTTTTTTTCTATGATGTAAATTTTAACTTTTCGAATGCTGTTGAAGCCGGTTTGCAGCTTGGATTCAATAATGCAGACGGGTTTGGACTCACTGAAATTACAGGAATGCTGAAAACAGATCTTTTTAACATCGCTGAATCATATCCGGTTTTCGGTTACTTCAAACTTCGAGCATCAAGTGAAAAAGTACTTAAAAATTATACCGGAGATACAAAAGGGATCGTACAGGTGGTCAATCCCCATGCGGACAACGGGACTGATTTGAAACTGGGTTTAATTGCACGTAACGGGAATGAAATATTGGGTATAGAAAACCTATATTATTCTGTTGGTGCCGATTTTAATTACCTTACCGGACGGGATTATCCGGACTTTAAGGACAATCAGAAGATGGGTGCCGGTGTTAATGTCAATTTTGAAAAGCACTTTCTTGACGACAATTTCTCGCTTGGTCTCGAAAACAGGTTCTTTTCGTGGATAAACCGGGGATATTACTTTGAGACAGTTCCACAAGCTGAAATTGGTATTGGAGGGCTTGCAACACTGATTCTGGGTGCTGCCATACCGATTTATTCGGGAAATAATTACCAGATTTACGGAGGACTGAATATCCCGCTTGATTTTACTCCCGAACCGGAACCGGAGCCAATTCCGGAACCAATTGTTGAACCGATTATCAAAGAGGTACCGAAAGACTTTGATCTGTTTGTAAGCTCAGTCGGTGAGTTTAAGGTTGAGGATGTTAAATACAGAGAGTATTATCCTTTACTGAATTATGTCTTCTTTGATAAAAATTCATCCGCATTAGGTGAAAGATATGTAAAATTGTCAGGTTCAGAATTTGCTAATTTCACGGAAAAAGAAATTAGTCCGGATCAAATGATGATTTACAGAAATATTCTGAATATAATTGGTAACCGGCTGAAGGAAAAACCAAAAGTAAATATTGAACTGATCGGTTGCAATGACAATACTGACACAGAGAGAGGGAATACTCAACTGAGTAAATCCCGCGCTGAAACCGTAAAGGATTACCTCGTTAACATCTGCGGAATTTCAGCAGACAGGATTAAAGTCAAAGCACAGAATCTTCCATTGAAGCCATCGAATATTACAGATGTATTAGGAATGGAGGAAAACAGACGCGTTGAAGTTGTAATTAAGGATGAATCACTCCTTGCATTAGTTGACCTTTCAAAAGAATTTAAGAAGGTTGATCCCGAAAAGATGGATATTAAACTCGGTCATAATTCCACAGAGAAAATTGTAAACTGGCAGATTACAGCAGTCCAGAAGAATAAAACTCTCTTTGAAAAGAAGTTTACCGGTGATTTACCCTCAAATTATGAATGGGATCTTTCTGCTGCAATGATGAATCAGATACTTGACGAAAGTGACGTAACCTTAACAGTTAAAGCAACTGATGATGCAGGGAAAATCTCAACCCCTCACCATTCTAAATTAAAGGTGACTTATTCCCTACTAACCAAATATCTTGAAAAGGTTAGCCTTGTGTTATTTGATTTCAACAGCAGCGAAGTTGGTTCAAGAAACAGAGATGCTTTAATGAAATTAAAGGAAGCAATCAGACCGATGTCCAAAATAACCATTAACGGCTATACGGATATTATAGGACAGGATGATTACAATCAGAAGTTATCGGAGAGTCGGGCAAAGAGTGTAGCGACATCTATGCAAAACATGTTTACGCTTAGTGCAAAGAACATGACAGTAAGCGGATTAGGCGAGAAATCCCCGGTCTATGATAATACGCTTCCTGAGGGCAGGTTCTATAACAGGACATGCCAGGTTACAAACGAAACTTTAATAAGTAAATAGGCAAGGAGGCTAAAATGAAAAACATAAAATATATAGTGCTTCTGACAGTCAGTTTATCCATGACAATGTTTTTTACATCATGTGAAAACGAGAATTACCCTTATTTCATCAAGGTGGTTCCTGTTACGGATTGTGCGACAAGATATCCCGATATTCCACCTGATTCAGGTGCAGCGGCAGCGCCTGCGATAACACTTAACAATGTGACGCCAACCGGTGTTTTCTCAAAAGATGAGTGTGTTGTCAAGGTAAATCTGATAGGAATAATTGATCCGGCGACTAATAAAGCCGTGGAGCTGATTTATAATCAGAATGTATTCCTTACTGAGGACGGAATTCCACAGGGAATGAAGGTTGTGAACCAGACAAATGTCACAACTGCAGCCTTTGACGTTGTTTTTATAGTTGATAACTCAGGAAGTATGTATGAGGAAGCTGATACGATAGCCGGAAAAATTGCGAGCTTTGTTTCATTTCTCCAATCCAAAGGGATAGACTTACGCACCGGTTGTGCTGGCTATAACGAAAGCAGCTCGATTTCAGGAGCCCTTAATCTGACAAACGGACAAGCTCTGGTAAATTATTTACTGGATCCTAATTACTCCGGTACGTCAAGGACGAGGCATTTTGCCGGAAGCGATTCGGCAAATTTAGTTTCTAAAGCAATGACGCATCCTACTGAAAGCGGTGAGAACGGATGCGTGGCTATCGATTTTGCTGACAAGTATTTCAACTGGCGTTCTAATGCTACACGGGTTTATATTAACTTCACGGATGAGCCAATACAGTCAACCGGTAAAACTGATGTTTATTCTATCCCCGGATTCCTGGCAAACTGGAATGCTGCCAAAGGAAGTATTCACAGTGTTTTCAGTATTACAAGCTGGGACGGGACGGGGACGATTGCTGATACGGCTTATATTGCATCATGGTGGAATGAATATGCAGAAAGACCCTGGATGCTGGCTATTGGAACCGGAGGAACTAGTAAGTTCATCCATCCGGATGCTCACGATCTCGATCTGACCACTCTACCGGTAACAACTGCTATCATAAACAGTTCGACGCTATATTACGTCTCTTCCGACGCCTCCAAAGCACACAATGTAGTAATTACGATAAAGCACGGCAGTGTAGAAGGAAGGAAGGAATACCTTAATCAGGGTTATTAGTTTGGTTGATTAGCTGGTGCGGATATTGAAAATCCGTCCCCTGACGGTTATATATGTATGGTGTATAATGATTTATACACCATACATCTTATTCTTCAATTATGCCGCGTAGTTTTTTGCGTATTCTTTAAGAATTTCTTTAAGCAGAAAATAGAATTTTTCAACTGCAGCAACATTTACCTGCTCGTCCGGGGAATGAACACCCGTAATTGTAGGACCGAAAGAAATCATATCCATTCCGGGTGATTTATCTCCTAAGATTCCACATTCCAGACCAGCATGAATCGCAGTAATTACGGGTTCAGAATTAAAGAGTCTTTTGTAAACTTCCTTAGATGTTTTTAATACTTTAGAATCAAGATTGGGTTTCCAACCCGGGTAATCATCACCCGTAACAACTTCGCCACCGCCAAGTTCGAATATTGATTTCACTGATGCGGCGATATAGTATTTTGCAGATTCAACTGAGCTTCTCTGGGTCGTAATAACCGAGAGAACATCCTCACTTATTTTAATAATTGCAAGATTGGTCGATGTTTCAACTAATCCCGGAAGGTCCTGGCTGAAATTAATAACTCCGTGAGGAAGTGCAATAAGGGTTTGAATTATTTTCGCAGTGAACTGTTTATCAAAAACCTTCTCTGTTTTATCTTCACTTGGTTCACAGGAAATTTTCACATTCCCGTCTGCAGTTTTGAATTCACTTCTGAATTCTTCCTCTTGTGATTTAAGGAATTCAGAAAAGTTAATTATGTCAGAGGATTTTAGAAAAATTACAGCTTCTGCTTCACGAGGGATAGCATTTCTTTTATTTCCGCCTTCAATTTTGGAAATATAGAATTCGAAAGGAAGGGAATAGAGAATTCTGGCCATCAACTTCAGCGAATTCGCTTTTCCTGTCTGGATTTCTAATCCCGAATGCCCCCCTTTGAGTCCGGAAATTTCTAAATTATAAGGGACGAAACCGGCAGGAATGGATTGATAAGAAATTTTCCAGTTTCCGGAAGTTCCGAATCCACCGGAGCAACCGACGTAAAAAGTGCCGTCTTCTTCACTATCAAGATTCAGAAGAGTCTTGCCTGAAATAATGCTTCCATCCATATTAGTTGCACCGTTAAGTCCTGTTTCTTCATCAACAGTCAGGAGGAGTTCCAAAGGACCATGAACCGCATCTCTGTCATTAATCAATGCAAGCGAAGCAGCAACACCTATTCCATTATCAGCGCCAAGCGTTGTCCCGTCTGTTTTTATCCATCCGTCTTTATAGACTAATTTTAAGGGATCATTATCAAAATCGTGATCAGTTCCTTTGTTTTTTTCGCAAACCATATCGATATGTCCCTGCAAAATTATGACCGGGTTGTTTTCATAACCTTTTGTTGCCGGGACTGATATGGTAATGTTTCCGGCCTCATCCTGCTTAAAGGAGAGATTTTCTCTTTCAGCTAATTTCTTTAAGTAGGTAAGAAGTTTTTCCTCACTTTTTGAAGGGCGGGGGATTTGGCTGATTTCAAAAAATCTCTGCCAAACCAGCTCCGGTTTTAATCCCTCTATTGCTTTTTCCGACATAGTATCTCCGATATTTTATTTGTTTTCCTGTTCGATATTTTTTTGACTTAATCTTGCGTTCTTTTTATCCATCTCGGTGAGATGTCTTTTCCTTATCCTTATTGACTGGGGAGTAACTTCAACAAATTCATTATCAGTAATCCATTCAATTGCCTGCTCTAAAGTAAGTAATCTTGGTGGCTCAAGACGAATTGCCTCATCAGCACCGGCAGATCTGAAGTTTGTAAGTTGTTTTGTTTTTGTAACATTTACCCTCATATCATTATTGCGGGAGTTTTCACCCACAACCATTCCTTCATAAACTTTGACTTGCGGATCTATAAAGAAGGTAGTCCGTTCCTGAAGTTTGAACATTGCGTATGCAGAAGATTCTCCCTGATCCTGTGAGATTAAGGCACCACGCTGACGGTTTATAATTTCACCTTTGAATGGTTCATAACCGTTAAAATTATGGTTAAGAATACCTGTGCCGCGAGTATCTGTCATAAATTCAGAACGGTAACCGATAAGTCCGCGTGCAGGAATAATAAATTCCAGACGAGTGTTATCATTGTAGGTGAGCATATTTTTTATTTCAGCTTTACGCTTACCAAGTTTTTCCATTACGACACCAATGTATTCCTCCGGTACGTCAATAATAACGTGTTCCATCGGTTCGCTAAGAACATCAAGGACCTTTTTTGTAATAACCTGTGGTCGGCTAACCTGTAATTCATAACCTTCCCGTCTCATGTTTTCAATAAGAATCGAGAGATGAAGCTCACCTCGACCGCTCACTTTGAAAACGTCGGGGGAGTCAGTGATTTCAACACGGAGGCTAACATTTGATTTTAATTCCTTTGAGAGGCGTTCACTCAAGTGTCTTGTTGTCACATATTTACCATCAATACCTGCAAAGGGAGAATTATTAACCATGAAATTCATTGTGATGGTTGGCTCATCCACATCTGTAAAGGGGAGCGGTTCAGGATTTAACGAAGAAGCAATAGTATCTCCTATGTCAACTTCTTCAATGCCCGCTATTGCACCAATGTCACCGGCATCAAGTTCCTCAACTTCAACCCGGTGTATATTTTCAAAGGCATAGAGTCTTGTTATTTTAGCGTTGAATTTATCACCTCTGCGGGGGATTACAACAAAATTATCTCCAAGGCAAATTTTCCCGCATTGAATTCTTCCAATACCGATTCTTCCCAGATAGTCATTATAATCAATCGCGGAGATTAACATCCGGAAAGGAGAATCAGGCTCCACTTTAGGGGTGGGGATGCTCTTAATAATCGCATCGAAAAGGGGAACAAGGTTAGTCCCTTCTTCAGTCAGTTCTTTTTTTGCGATTCCCTGTTTTGCGATAGCATAAATAAAGGGGAAATCGAGCTGCTCCTCAGTAGCACCGAGGGCAACAAACAGATCGAATACTTCATCCAGAACTTCATTGGGTCTGGCGTCTTTGCGGTCTATTTTATTGATTACAACTATTGGGCTGATGTTGAGTTCGAGAGATTTTTTAAGTACAAACCGGGTTTGTGGTAAAGGCCCTTCGGCAGCGTCAACAAGGAGAAGAACCCCGTCCACCATTTTAAGAGTACGCTCAACTTCACCTCCGAAATCAGCGTGTCCGGGAGTATCGACGATATTAATTTTATAATTTTTATATTTAACGCTAAGATTCTTAGCGAGAATAGTAATCCCGCGCTCTCTTTCAATAGCGTTCGAATCCATTATCCTTTTTTCAACAACCTGATTTTCCCTGAATGCTCCTGTTTGCTTGAGCATGTGGTCGACTAAAGTAGTTTTACCATGATCGACATGTGCAATAATCGCAATATTTCTAATATTCTCTAAATTATACAACTAATCCTCTATATATCTTTCTTATTCTTTTCTTAAAAATATTAACTATGTCTGATTGTCAAGATGTCGCCATCTTTCACTTTGTATTCTTTACCTTCAAGTCTCCAGGCTCCGGCTTCTTTGCACTTTGGATAAGAGCCGTGTTTAATGTAGTCTTCATAATGAACAACTTCGGCTCGTATGAATTTATCGTAAAAGTCAGTATGAATAGCACCTGCCGATTCTTGTGCAGTACTATTAATTTTTACAGTCCAAGCCCTGCATTCATCCTCGCCGACAGTGAAGAAGGACTGGAGTCCAAGCATTTTATAAGCTGTCCGGAGGATTCTGGCTAATGCTGAATCAGTGATTCCAAAGTCACTCATAAAAGCATCTGCTTCCTCCTTTGAAAGCTGAGAAAGTTCAAACTCAAATTTTGCAAAGAATGGAATAATCTCAAGATGACTTTTGTCATAACAACTTTGAAACTCCGGAACTAATGCCTCTGATACTTCCTTTGAATTCTCATCAAAATTAATTCCCACAATCAGAGGCTTGATTGAGAGAAGTTGGTAGCCGGAAAGGAGTTTTTTTTCATTCTCGTCCAGATGCAGGATTCTTAAGGGGAGTTCTTGTTCGATGTGTGCCTGGAGTTTCTTAAAAAGGAGCATTTCTTTCTGAAGCTGGTCAGTTTTCAGTTTAAGAATATCTTTATTGAGTTTCTCAATCCTGTTTTCAATAAAAGCCATGTCAGTCAGGATGAACTCTGTCTCGAGGAATTCTATGTCGCGTTTTACATCAATACTACTTTCCGGATGAGGAATTGATTCATCCTCAAACTGGCGAACAACATGGAGAAGGGCATCTGTGTTTCTTACTTTATTAAGGAATTCAGAAGTGATTTTCACTTTCCCTGTGTCAGAAATCTGGAGTCCGGGGATAACGACCATCTCAAGTGTCGCATTGACTTTCTTCTTCGGGTTGAAAAGAGCAGTTAACTCATCGAGCCTGGCATCCGGAACTTTTACAACTGCTTTAAGGACATCATGTTTCGCGAGAGTGTCAGCATCCGGTTGAGTGGAAGAAAGGGCATAGAAAAGTGTTGATTTTCCTGAGTTTTGTAATCCTATTAATCCAATTTGCATATATCTTTATTTAATTATAATTTAAATAATAAAAATACGCAAAAAATGTGACTTTTTCTATCCTAAAAAAGGGGGAGAAAGCAATTGAGAATTATGGATTGTTACTTTTGAATCAAATAGGGGTATACGTTACGCTATAAACTTTATGGTTTTACTTTGTTACAAAACATGGGAGAAAAGTATTCTGGCACCAATTACAACAATTATAACTCCACCGAGAATTTCCATCTTATTTCCAAATTTGTTTCCGAATGCTCTGCCAATCTTAATACCAATTAATGATAAAACAGCAGTAACCACACCAATTAAAATGGCTGGATAGACTATTTCAGTATTAAGAAGGGCAATACTGAATCCTACAACGAGGGCATCTATACTCGTAGCTAAAGAAAGCATTATTAGAGTCCAGCCTTTGGAAGGATTGAAATCCTGTTTCGAATCAACTTCCTTAAATGCCTCTATAATCATTTTGAGACCAACGAACAGGAGCAGAAAAAATGCTATCCAATGATCAAGTTGGACGATAATCCGGCTTACACTTATCCCTATGCTCCATCCGATTACCGGCATAAGAGCTTGAAAAAGACCAAAATGGAAGTAAAGACGGAAGGCAGCCCGTCTATCCGATACTTTGCCATTTGAACTGCTGCCTAAAGAGACAGCGAACGCATCTAAAGCTAAACCAACCGCAATCAGCAATATTTCTATAAAAGTCATTGCAAAAGTTAAAAATAAATTTCAAAGAATAAAAATATATTTATCATAAGATGAATATTTTGTAAATTAACCTGTGCAAATATTAATTATTTGAAAGAAATGTTATGTTAATCCGAGTTTGTAGTACTTTCGTTTGTGTATTTATATTATCAGTTAGCGGTCTATTCCCGCAAGGTGAGTTGCCTAATGTTCAGCGTGAGATGAGGGCTGTATGGGTTGCGACAGTTGCAAATATCGACTGGCCATCAAAGCCGGGACTAAGTACAGAGGAGCAGAAGAATGAAGTACTGGAAATTTTAGATAGAGTAAAAGAACTCAATATGAATGCAGTAGTGCTGCAAGTCCGTCCTCAGGCAGACGCAATTTATCCATCAGAACTTGAACCATGGTCTTATTTTCTCACGGGTCAGCAGGGTAAGGCTCCGGAACCTTTTTATGATCCCCTGAAGTTCTGGATAACCGAAGCGCATGCGCGGGGTCTTGAACTGCACGCATGGTTAAACCCATACAGGGCAAATCATTCTTCGATGCAAGGCGAGCTTGCCCCAAATTCAATTGTGAAGATGAAACCGCATCTTGTGAAAAAGCTTGGTTCGGAAGGTTTTTACTGGATGGATCCCTCAATCAAAGAAGTTCAAGACCATTCATACGCGGTAGCCATGGATATAGTGAAACGATACGATGTGGATGCAATTCATTTAGATGATTATTTTTATCCATACCGGGATTACAACGACAACAAGGATTTTCCGGATGATGATTCTTATGAAAATTATAAGAAGGGAGGGGGGAAACTGGAAAGGGGAGACTGGCGAAGGGATGCCGTAAATAAATTTATTAAACGTCTTTACGAAGGGATAAGAAGAACCAGTAAAACAGTAAAATTCGGAATAAGTCCTTATGGTGTGTTCAGACCAAATCATCCTGAGGGGTATGGCGGATCATTTGACCAGTACGAAATCCTTTCAGCCGATGCCAGGTTATGGCTGAATAAGGGTTGGATAGATTACTATGTTCCCCAACTTTACTGGAATATATCACGCGTGGATCTGAGTTTTCCACTGTTATTACAATGGTGGCTTGGTGAAAACAACAAAAATAGAAATTTATAGCCGGGGCTTTTTATCCGTCCCGAAATTGAAAAGAAGACAATGACCCTTGAAATAATTAATCAAATAATGGTGACAAGGGGGATGATACCTGAAACACCGGGAACAATGTTTTTCAGTATGAGATCGCTTTTAGGTAATGACACAATAACAGGAAAAGCGTTACTTGAGGGGCCGTTCAAGAAGCAAGCAGTAATTCCTTCATTCAAATGGATTGATAATAGACCACCTGAAGCCCCGATTGTGAAATTTGATAATTTAATTAAGAAGATAAAGATATCGTGGATCACTAAGAGTAAAGAGAACCCATGGTTATTTATAGTTTATAAAAAAACAAATAACGGGTGGAGTTATGAGATATTGAGCAGTGAAACCAGGGAATATACAATAAGCGACTCAACTACTTCTGAAGTGATCGTTACAGCGATTGACAAGTGCGGAAACGAAAGCAAAAAGTCAATTGTTAAAATCCACTGATATGTATTAGTTCTAGGGATAAGTAATTATAATTCACTATTGATGCTATGGAAGCAGCGATTTATCAAAGAGTCACAATATATTATTTTAGCGGAACGGGGAACTCCAGGAACGTTGTTACCTGGCTGTCTCAAGTTGCTGATGAGCATAATATAAAAACAGAGATTACCGATATAGCAAACTGTGACAGGCTAAATATAATTCCTCCGGCACAAGATTCACTTGTGATATTTACTTCTCCCATCCACGGATTTAATTATCCTCCGATCATGATCAATTTTATAAGGAGATTTCCGAAAGGAAAGAATGATGTCTTACTGATGAATACGAGAGGAGGAATGAAAATAGGGAAGTGGGTAACTCCGGGATTAACAGGAGCGGCATTTTATTTCTCAGCATTATTTCTAAAGTTAAAGGGATACAGAATATGCGGAATGTTTCCTGTTGATCTCCCTTCAAACTGGCAATCACTACATCCAGCATTGACTAAGAAAGCAGTGAATTATCTTCATGAAAAAAATCAAGAGCGTGTATTGACATTTGCAAGCAAGTCTTATAAGGGTCAAAAATACTTTAAATCCATGAGGGCATTGCCCTTTGACATTTTAGTTGCCCCGGTTTCTCTTCTTTACTATTTTATAGGAAGATTTTTCCTTGCAAAGACTTTTTATGCATCCGGAGATTGCGATAATTGCGATGTTTGTATTAAGAATTGTCCCATGCATGCAATCATTAATGTCAAGGGAAAGCCATTCTGGACATTTAAGTGCGAAAGCTGCATGAAATGCATGGGTAATTGTCCAAAGAGAGCGATAGAAACCGGGCATGGATATTTAGCATTAGTTCTGTTCCTTTTCTACTCGTTTATTTTCCCTCCAATATTCAGTAAACTATATAATCAGTTTTCGTTAGGGATTGCTGATCCTTTGGTGAGAGAAGTGATTCAAGCGGGAGTGTTTCTTGCTTTTTTTGCTCTATTTTACAGGATGATTCATTTCCTGAAGCAGATAAGAATCATTGACATGTTGATCGTCTATTCATCATTAACGAAATACAAGTTCTGGGGCAAACGCTACAAAGCATTAAAGTTGAAATAATAACGAGAAATAATCAAAATGGAGAGCAATATGCACTTTGGAAAAAACACGAACGATTAATTGTTGGTCTCCTTGCAATTAATATTTATGAAGGGTTTTGGTATATGTTGCGGCATTATAAGGTGAGGGAGGCTATTGAGTAAATCCTGATGCAGGCAGAGGGGGGTTAAGAAAAGAACAGGGGGGTAATATTGAAACAGAGTATCTGATTTTCAGTCGATTTTGTGGAGAATTATAATGAAAAGCTCTTGATTATTTTAAGATTTTAGACTATTTTTATAATTCAATTAATTTATAGATTTTGAGGCAATAATTATGTTGGATAAAGATCTTCAATCGATTCAGGAGGCCAGGGATCTTGCAAAAAAGGCAAAAGATGCTCACCTTGAATTCAAGCATTTTAGCCAGCAACAGGTTGATAAGGTAATAAAGGCAATGGCAGATGCAGGCTATGCGAATGCGGAGCATCTGGCGAAAATGGCTGTTGAGGAGAGTGGGTTCGGAAAGATAAGCGACAAGATCATCAAAAATCAGTTCGCTACAAAGAATGTATATGAATCTATCAAAGACCTGAAATCAGTTGGTGTTATTGCATCCGAGCAAAAAGGTAAAATCCTGAAAGTAGCTGAGCCGATGGGAGTTGTTGCAGCATTAATTCCATCAACGAACCCAACATCTACAGCAATGTTTAAGGCAATAATTTCGTTAAAAGCCCGAAACGGGATTGTAGCATCCCCGCATCCGAAAACTCCATATTCAACTGCAGAAGCACTAAAAATCTTAGACCAGGCAGCGGTTTCAGCAGGTGCTCCCAAAGGTTTGATTCAATGCATGTCTATACCGACTATTGCGGGGACTGATCAATTATTGAAGGACCCGAATATTGCGATAATTCTTGCGACAGGGAGTACTCCCATGGTAAAAGCTGCATACAGTTCCGGAAAACCGGCATTTGGAGTTGGAGCAGGGAATGTTCCCGCCTTTATTGAGAGAACCGCCAATTATAAGAAAGCAGTTGCGGATATTTTGTATGGAACAACTTTTGATAACGGAACTCTTTGTTCTTCAGAGCAAGCAATGATTGTTGACAGACCGTTAAGGGAAAAAGTTATTGAAGAAGCTAAATCCATAGGGGGATATTTTCTTACTACAGACGAAAAAGCAAAATTGGCTAAAACAATAATGAAGGAGGGGAAACTTGATCCTCAGATTGTTGGAAAGGAAGCAACGTGGATAGCTAACCTTGCCGGTTTCTCAGTGCCCGGAAATACAACTGTTCTTATTGCAGAATGCTCGGAAGTAGGGAAGAGTGAACCTTTATCAGTGGAAAAACTTTCTCCAATACTAGCATTTTACACTGTGGACGGATGGCTGGACGGATGTCACAAATGCATTGATTTGCTCCAGTTTGGAGGAGTAGGGCATACAATGGTTATTCATAGCAACGACATGGACATTATCATGAAATTTGCCATTGAAAAGCCGGCATTCAGAATACTTGTGAACACAGTTGCGTCGCTGGGAGCAGTTGGATATACGACAGGTTTAACGCCTTCTCTAACTCTGGGACCCGGAACGTGGGGCGGATCAATTATTTCCGAGAATTTAAGCGCAAAACATTTGATGAATATTAAATATGTTGCTTTTGAAACAAATCCTATTAATAGCGGGAGTTCCGTTAGTTCGTATGAAGGAAAGAATATGATTCATTCAACTCCGGGAAGCTATCTTTCGGAAATTGAAGAGAGACTTATAGCACGGGCGGGAAATCCCCCACTGAACCAATCGTATAACACGGGTTTTCAACAGACTAAGCAAACAAAGAAAAACACGGTTTACGGTTCAGGGATAACAGAGGAGGAGATTCAGAGGCTTATTAAGGAATTTAAAAAGTAAATTAGTATATTTAAATGTTAAATTTTATTTATTCACAAAACAATATTTAAGGAAATATAATGGCAGTAATGATTAATGATGATTGCATTGCATGCGGAGCCTGCGATGCTGAATGTCCAAATAATGCAATATATAGCGCCGGAGATGCTTATGTCATCGGTGGTCAAGAATTCCCTACACTGAACGAAGAACACACATACATAGTCCCCGATAAATGTACCGAATGTATTGGTTTTAACGATGAACCACAATGTATTCCGGCTTGTCCAACTGACGCGATCGTTAAGGATCCGGAAAGAGTTGAGACTCATGAAGTATTGATGGCACGAAAAGAACACCTGGATACCGTAGGCAGATAATATTTTATTTGTTGAACAGCTGACTCATTTATTGTGTTAATAAGGAGTCAGCTTTTTTATTTTAAATAAGGAATAGATATGAATCAATTAATTAAAGATGCAATTAAGAACAAATCGATTAGTTTTTCAGAGTTCTTAAGTAAAGCAGAAGAAAAAGTAAACTCTGGGGAAGGAATTGCTCCGGATTTGCTTGGTTACACTAAGCTAAATATTCAGAGAATGAAGAGAATTACAAAAACATACACACTCTCAGAGAAACTCGCTGAAAAAATTCAAAGCATAGATAAGGAAATGATCTGGTTAGTTATCACAGAAGACTGGTGCGGGGATTCTGCTCAAAATCTTCCATATATAAATAGAATCGCAGAGTTTAATGAGAAAATTAAACTGCGGATTCTTGAGCGTGACAGTAATCCGGAGATAATGAATATGTATCTAACGTCGGGAGCACGTAGTATACCAAAGGTTATTTGTTTTGATGAAACTGGACGGGAACACTTTCACTGGGGAGCACGCCCTAAAGGAGCGGTTGAACTAGTGCGGAGTATGAAAGAGGAGGGACTGGAAAAGGAGAAAATGATAGAAAAACTCCACTTATGGTACGCTAAAAACAAGGGAGAAGAAATTGAAGGAGAGTTTATTAAGTTAATAGGTAATTTATTATAAATAAAGGAGTTAGCATTAACCAGTTAAATTATTTCAAAAATGGTTATTTTTGATTTTCGGTCGCTTCTTTATACATCAAGCGGAAAGAGGAAAATTCCGATTCCCAGATGCACCATTCCCGTAAACAAACAATTCTATTTCGATAGGAGTTTAGTCAGGGAGCGAAAATCTATAGTAATAAAAAGGGCATTCGGCCAGAATTGTTAAGGTGAAGTGAGTTGGGAAAATTCTCATATCTCAGGAAGGCGGTTGTGCGTAAGTGGCTTCGATCGAAAAGTTCCTGGAATTTGGGACAATTATTTCGAAAAAAGCAACGGTTTCACTTTTCCCAATATTTATTTAAGTCTCTCAAAATGATCCCAGAAGTTGGTGGTAAAAACATATTGCATGCATTCAATAATTGTTCAGGAGGATGACGAGCATTAAGAGAGACGGAAATATTCATCCATCGAAGAATGATGTAGATTGTTGACATAAGGAGTCGGGGAAAGAAGAAGAGCAGAAGATATGAAAATCGTAGAATAAGAGACATATTTTGCGTAAATTTGTTATATTGCAATTGTTTATGCAGGGATTAAATCATAATGTACGTCATTATAGTTTAGAACATAATGAACTGGACTCAGAAACTAAATCAATGGCAACCCAGGGGCAACTTATGGTAAGGGAAATAATCTGGCTTGGAAATAGAATTAATGGAGGGTGGATTGCTATATGTCTGTTCAGGCGTTGATTTTTAATATTAGCGATTATAATGAAGAGTTGAGAAGAAGATATGAAGACAATCAATTACAGGAAGTATTTATCCATTATGTTATGGCTTGTTGCACTCCATTCATTATGCGTGGGGTTGGGGTTAATTATTATACCGGGTTCGTTTATGGAGAGCCTTGGTTACGGATCATGCAGTGAGCGTTTTTTCAGGACACAGGGAGGAGTATTCCATATAGCAATGGCAGTTGGGTATGCTATGGCGGCTTATAACAGCAGGCGTTTTGAGTGTCTGGTTCTTTTTTCTATTGTGGTTAAGTTCATAGCCACTCTGTTCTTATTTTTGTATTTTGTGTTTGTAAGCCAGATACTAATACTTCTTGGATCTATGGTATCGGATTTCCTAATGGGCTTAGTGATTTGGATGCTTTATAAATTTGCCAAAACTGATTCCGGAAAGGAGTGAGAAATGACGGTTAAATTACCCACGATTGTAATAACAGGGGCAAGTGGGTTCATAGGGCGGTTTCTTTTGGATAGTATTAAGGATGAGTTTACGATATTTGCAATAGCGCGAAGGTCGAGGAAGGAAGTCAATATACCATATCACAAGAATCTTCACTGGATTCAGTGTGATATCGCAAACAGTGAGATGCTGGTGGATGTGGGAGCATATATTAAAGAAAACAAGGGAGCTGAGACAATAGTGCATCTTGCTGCTTTTTATGATTTCACTTACAAGGATAATGCGGAGTATGAGAGGACAAATGTGGAGGGGACGCGAAACATTCTGAATTTAGCCAAGGATATTAAAGTAAAGAGGTTCATTTTTGCCAGTTCACTTGCAGTGTGCAACTTTTCGAGGGAGGGAGAGAAGATAACAGAGATCACTCCGCCGCTTGCAGATTTTGCTTATGCGAGGAGCAAGAAGAAGGGGGAAGAAATAATAAGGGAGTATTCGTGTTATTTTAAGACTCATATTTTAAGGTTTGCGGCTGTGTATAGTGATTGGTGTGAGTATGCTCCGCTATATAAGTTTCTTTTAGTATGGCTGTCAAGGAAGATCGACTCAAGGATACTTGCGGGGAAGGGGGAGTCTGCAGTACCGTATATTCATGTACAGGATATAGTATCGCTAATAAGGGTAGTAATAAAAAAGTCGGAAAGTCTTAAGGATTTCGGAATATACAATGCGAGTGCTGACGGATCAGTTTCGCATAAGGAATTGTTCAGGATAACCACTAAGTATTACTTTGGAACGACGGTGAAACCGTATTATTTACCAAGGGCGTTAGCATATCCGGGATTAATGTTGAAGATACTGTTCAAGTTTTGTCGTTTTGTATGTGAAGATCCATTTGAGAAAGCGTGGATGATAAAATATATTGACAAAAAAATGAACATAGATTCTTCAGTGACGAGGAGGGTGCTGGAATGGGAACCTGCCCCGAGGTATCATATAACAAGGAGGCTTTTATTTCTGCTGGAAAAAATGAAGAGCCATCCGGATGAATGGCACTTAAAGAATGAAGCAGCACTTAAAAGGGTGGCGAGGAGAAATAACCTGATGATATATGAGGCGCTATTGCAAATGAGGGGTTCAATTTTTCCTATGATAATTGAGAGGATAAACTCGCCGGAGAACAACTCGAAGTTTTTCAGATACCGCCAATTGGATGAGCAGGATTTCCACTGTTATATGAGCACATTGTATCATTTACTAATGGCAACAATAAAGAGCGGGGACAGGAGTCTGATGATTCAGTTTATAGATGACATTGCACTAAGGAGATTTGCGGAAGGATTTGAACCGGTGGAGATATGCGAGACGCTCTTGGTAATAAAGGAGATCATACTGCGGGAACTGAAGGGGGTGAGCGAACTGAAGAAGATAGATCAGGCCGTTTATGACTATGTCGGGTTAACACTTCAGTTGGCGCAGGATGAGGTTGAGGACTTATATGAAAGGTTAATCGAAAAGATGCCTAAAGAAATGATAGCGGAGTCCCCCTTATTGCCTGACTGCAAGAAACTGCAGAGCATGATAAGGCAGTTAAGTGCTTTCTATCAGATTTCCCCTGATGAGGGAAAGTATTATGAGGATATGCATTAAGAGGGGGAGAAAACAGCCCTTTTTTACCCTCCTGAAAAATTGTAAGATGAAACTTTTCTCCTTTCTGCAAAGAAATAGAGAGAGGTTCCTTATTAATTCTCTATGAACACAATCTGATTATTTTGTTTATTTTCGAAATAGTGTTATTTTTATAATCTTATTTTATTATTTTTGCCCCGTGGTGTAACTGGCAACACGTCTGACTCTGGATCAGAAGAGTTCAGGTTCGACCCCTGACGGGGCAGCAAAAATCAAGAAGAATATACCGGCGCGTTCGTCTAGTGGCTTAGGACGCCGCCCTCTCAAGGCGGAGATCACGGGTTCAAATCCCGTACGCGCTACAAACTTTCTGTCAGATCCCTAAAATTTTAATAATTATTCTCTTACGACGCTGCCCGTCGAATTCCGCATAGTAAATTTGCTGCCAGGGGCCAAAGTCCATTTTGCCGTCAGTAACCGGGACAGTTACTTCATGGTGAACCACCATGCTTTTCAAATGGGCATCGCCGTTATCTTCACCTGTTCGGTGATGCCGGTAATTGGGATTTTGAGGAGCTATTTTCTCAAGCCATTCGTCAATATCCTGAATTAATCCTGACTCAGCGTCATTAACATAAACTCCCGCAGTTATATGCATCGCGGAGACGAGAGCCAACCCTTCTTTTATTCCACTTTTTATTACTGCATTTTCAACTTCATTAGTTATGTTTATATAATCGCGTCTTTTTTTTGTGTTCATCCAAAGATATTCTGTGTGTGCTTTCATTTTTTCTCCGGTAAATTAATGCTGACTAAACATCAGTAAATAAGCTTTGATAAATAAATCAAGGGCACCATCCATAACTCCTGATGTATCTGATGTTTCGGCATTTGTCCTGTGATCCTTGACCATATTATAAGGGTGAAAGACATAAGACCTTATCTGACTTCCCCACTCTATCTTCAATTTGCTTCTTTCAATCTCATCCAGTTCGGCAGCCTGTTTTTCTTTTTCCTTCTGATAGAGTTTTGATTTGAGGAGTTTCATTGCCCCGTTCCTATTACTTAACTGAGAACGCTCCGCCTGACAAGCAGCAACCGTTCCGGTAGGGATGTGGGTTATTCGGACCGCCGTTTCAACTTTGTTAACATTTTGGCCTCCCTTGCCGCCCGAACGGTATGTATCAATGCGAAGGTCAACCGGATTAATGTCGATCTCAATTTCGTCGTTTACTTCGGGAATAACATAGACAGAGGCAAATGAAGTGTGCCGTTTTTTATTGGCATCGAAAGGTGATATCCTTACAAGCCTGTGAACACCGTTTTCAGCACGAAGATAACCGTAGGAAAACTCACCGGAAATTTCAACAGTGACACTCTTGATACCAGCCCCATCGCCATCGAGGATATCAAGGATTACAGCTTTATACCCGCATTTATCGGCGTATCTCAGATACATTCTCAAGAGCATTTCGGCCCAGTCCTGAGCTTCAGTTCCACCAGCTCCGGAGTGAATTGTTAGAATGCAGTTACTGGCATCATCTTTTCCGCTGAGCATGTTCTTAAATTCGAGTTTCTCTATTGATTGAGTGAGGTCTTTCATTTCCGATTCAATTTCACTCATAAAAGCATCATCATTCTCTGCATTAGCAAGTTCAATGATTTCATTAACCCCAAGCACTCTTTTTTTGAGCAGGTTACAGGCGTCAACCCATTCGGAAAGCTGTTTAATTTCCTGAAGGGTCTTCTGTGCAGTTTGCTGATTATTCCAGAAATCCGGTCCTTCAGTCAGATGCTGCAACTGGTGGATTTTATCTTGTTTTTCTTCTACCTTAAAGAAAACCTCGTAATCTCTCGATACGGTCGTCCAGTTTTTTCAGTTCTTTTAATTCTTCGTCGTACATATTTACTCCGCTAAAGTGTTATTAAAAAATCATTTAGTATCAAATCTCTGATCCGATAAATATCATCATAAGAATTTATGTCAAACCATATAATCCTTTTATCTTTACGAAACCAGGTCATTTGCCTTTTTGCATAATTTCTTGTGGCTTTTTTCATAGATTCCACAGCATAATTAAAAGAAATTTTTCCTTCAAGATAGTGAATTAGCTCCTTATAACCGACAGTATTCATTGAGTTATATGAGAGATCATACCCATTGGTCAAAAGAGTTTTAACTTCATCAAGAAAGCCGGCAGAAATCATCTCATCTACTCGCCGGTTAATGTTATCATAGAGAATTTCCCGACTCCAGTTAAGTCCATATTGCAAAAAGTCAATATTTATTTCCCGGACAAATTCATTGTGGTGCTTCCATATAGGGTCACCGGATATATTAAAAACTTCAAGGGCACGAATAACTCTCTTATAATTCTGAGGGAGTAACTTTGAGGCAGTTACTGGGTCAACTTCTTTAAGTTGATTATAAAGGAATTGGTTCCCAAACTCGATTCTTAGTTTTTCAAGATAATTTCTGTATTCGGAGTCGGTTGTAAATGAATCAAAAATACCATCAACAAGCGCCTGAATATATAAACCGCTTCCTCCTGCAACGATCGGAATAATACCCTTTTTATGCAATTCCTCAATAATACTGAGAGCGTCTTTCTCAAATTGTGAGGCATTGTAATCCTGCCAGGGTTCGAGAAAGTCAATCAGATGGTGCTTTATCCTAAGCAGAATATTTTTAGATGGTTTTGCAGTTCCGATATCGAGGAGTTTATATACCTGCCTGCTATCTGCAGAAATTATTTCACTATTCAGGTGTTCTGCGAGCTGAAGACTGAGCGCAGTTTTTCCTGATGCAGTAGCTCCAAGGAGAATGATTACTTTTCTTTCCAACCTTCTCTGCCTATCAAGGGAACAAATGTAAAAGAAGGGAAGTCCTTTATGTCAAAAATATCATCGTCTATTCTTGTGACAGTCTTCATTATCTGGGATGATCTGTCACCAACAGGGATAACAAGTCTTCCGTATAGAGCCAACTGAGATTTAAGTGTCTTAGGAATATCAGGAGCTCCTGCAGTAATGATTATTCCGTCAAAGGGGGCAAATTCACTCCAACCAATTGTGCCGTCTCCATATTTTGCATAAATGCGAAGACCCAGGGTATCAAAAAGTTTTTGAGTCTGTGAGTAAATATCGTGCTGCCTTTCAATAGTGTATACTCTCATTCCCATCTGAGAGAGTATTGCAGCCTGGTATCCTGAACCGGTACCAATTTCAAGAACTTTACTTCCGGGTTTAAGGCGCAATTCCTGAGTCATAAAAGCTACAGTATAAGGCTGTGAAATCGTTTGCTGATAACCGATTGGAAGTGCAATATCTTTATATGCATGAAATTCAAGTGCCTTTGGGAGGAAACGGTGACGTTCGACGGAGTTAACTGCATCCAAAACGGCAGGATCCGTAATTCCCTTAGACTTCAAAATAACAACAAGTTCTGATCGTGATTTTTCGTGCATATTTTTCATATTTGTAAAAACAAAGATAAAAATATTTTTTAATATAAATATAATTGTTAATTTAGAATATATATTATGGAGAAACAATGTTAGATCTGTTATCGGGTGGACTGCTAATAATGTGTATGAGGATATGCGATGTCACAATAGGTACATTCAGAACAATTTTGATAGTACAAGGGAGAAAAGCTTTAGCCGGAATTGCAGGATTTTTTGAAGTGATGATCTGGATTTTAGCTATCAGGAGTGTTTTCCAACATCTTGATAATCCGTATAATCTTGTAGGATACGCAACCGGGTTTGCTATTGGTAATGTTTTAGGAATTACGCTGGAGCAAAAAATCGGGTTGGGTTACTCCCAACTTACGATAATTTCAAGGATGTTTGCGGATGAGATTGCAACAATGTTACGTAAAATGAAAATAGGCGTAACAATCCTGCCCGGGGAAGGGGGATCCGGAGGAATTGCAATATTGATGGTGATCGTTCCAAGGAAAAACTACAAGAAAATAATTAAAGCAATTGAAGCGATAGATAGCAATTGTTTTATTTCCGTTCAGGCAGCCATGCCTTACAGGGGTTTTATACACGGCCCCAGGAAATAAAGCACAGTTTTTAAGATTTGATGAAACTAACACCAATTAATAACTATTATAAGAGCATTTTAAGGATTGCAATTCCTGCAATTGCAGGGTTGTCAGTTCAGATAATTGTTTCTCTTGTCGATGCCGGAATGGTTGGCAGGCTGGATAATCCTGAATACACCCTTGCAGCAATGGGTTTGGGAGTTCTTGCAACATGGGCAATTGTAAGTTTCTTTTCAAGTCTTGCGACCGGTACGCAGGTACTGGTTTCTCACCGATTTGGGAGGAAAGCTTTTAACGAATGCGGAGAGGTTCTGAGCAATTCAATTTTTGTGGGTTTTATAATCGGAATTGTGATATCCTTCATCGGGGTTTATTATGCATTTGAAATAGCCGGCTTTTTTGCCAGGGACGCGATTGTCGGAAAATTAGCAGGGGAGTTTTTCCATTACAGGATTATGGGTATACCTTTCTTTCTGATTACTGTATCATACCGCGGATTCTTTTTCGGGATAGGGAACACAAAGATATTCATGATTTCAGGTATCATGATTAATCTGACCAACATAATATTTAATTATATTCTGATATATGGCGGATTTGGGATTGAGCCGATGGGATTGGCAGGATCGGGGCTTGGGTCAACTTTAGCAACTGTCCTGGATGCACTTTTTTATTTTGTTGTTTCACTCCATCCTGCCTTCAAGAAAAAATACTCTCTCTATAAAAAATTCAGGATTGACAAAGCAATTATAAAGTCAATCTATAAAATATCACTCCCGGTAGCTTTTCAGTCAGTGTTTATTCTGCTTGGATTTCTTTCCTTCGTCGCAGTTTCAGGATTAATCGGGATCACTGAGCAAGCAGCCACTCAGGCGATAATAAGTATGCTGTTTATGTCTTTCTTACCCTGTTACGGATTCGGGATAGCTACACAGACTCTGGTAGGAAACAGCGTAGGAAGGGGAAAAATACAAATTGCGAAAATTTACGGTTATGAAACAGCCAAGATGGCAACTTATTATACATTATTCCTTGCCCTTCTCTTTCTAATTATTCCACAATATATTCTGCTAATAATCACAACAGACCAAAAAATAATTCAGACTGCTGTAACAGCGATGAGAATTGCCGGAGTAGCACAGATTTTCTACGCTACAGGGATAGTTCTGGCAAATGCGCTCCAGGCATGCGGTAAAACAGCTTTTGTTATGTGGGCAGAAGTAGTTACGAACCTTCTCATATTTGTTCCGCTTTCTTACTTCCTGGGAATTTATCTTGAATTAGGACTGACAGGTGCCTGGTTTGCTCTACCGTGTTACGTGATAATTTATTCGATTGTGATTCTGCTGAAGTTTAAGTACGGCAAATGGGAAACGGTATAATTCAGAATTTGGAATTTTCATAAAAATAACAAAGAGACAAAAAAAGACACGCAAATGCGTGTCTCAACACTAATCAAATCACATATCAATAATTAAACACTATTTCATATCTATATTAATTGTCGTTACCCCGCCATTGATTCTGAAAATGATTTTCTTCTTAGCAGATGAGAAATTTTCAGTCTGGTAATAATCTTCTTTAATTTTATTAAAATTATTAAATGACTTCTTTGATACAGCCAGGTCACTGTATATTTCACTCCCAACTCCCTTTGGAATCCCAATGTCAATTGAAGAAGCTCCCGCATCGATATCCACAATCATCGTATCCTCTATGGGTTCACCAAGCGAAAGTTCAAAAGAACTTGCTCCGGTATTTATGTCAAGATTTTTAATTTTTAGCTTGACAAGATTTAGTTCAGCCTTACTTGCTCCAAGGTCGCAGTTTAAATTATAAGAGAGGTTTTTGCTCAGTTCGAGTGAAAGTTTATTTCCTTTCCACTTATCCGGCCAGGAAAATTCCCTATCCTTGCTTGCTATGATAACACGGTAGTTATCGAGACCCATTTCATTTGTCAGGTCAAGTGTTTTCGTAAGATTGTAACCGATCAGCCTGTAAAGATAAGTAGTGTCTTCGCTGGCATCGATATAGAAGGATGCTGCGCCCCCTTCGAGTTTCAAATCAACAGTCCTTGATTCTGCAGGGACCGGGAAATTAAGGGTATCGAGCTTTATGTCCTTTATTTCTTCCTTGTCGTCCCAGTCAATATGTTTACTTACACAATTGAACGGCTGGACAATTATACTGTATATAATTACTCCTATAATAAGCCCGGCAAGTCCGGAAATTATAGTTCTCGAAAGCGGGTGCTTAATAAAGACCGAAACACCGAATAAAATCAGGGCAAGTGGCCAGAATTTGTAAACATCTCCGAGATCAAGAGCGATATTGAACAGGTTTGCAATAAGGAAAAGCAAACCGACTGTTACGAGCAATATACCCCAAAATAGTCTGCTGTTTTTCATTGGATTGACTCCTCTTTCTTAATTGAATTAACTAATAACCAGACACCAAAAGCAATCAGGAGGAGGGGAAGAATTTCACTGAATTCAAACGAAGGAATAAGATTGTGCATAAGGAAGATACCGCCAATTATTATAAGGAATCCGCCGAACACTTTCTCTTTTCCGATTTTCTCTTTCTGCTTGTTTACTTTTGCAATTTCGTCAAGGATTACATTCTCCTGATTTGCTTCAGGAATCAACACCTCGAGCGGCATTACAATTGCGCATACTATGTACACAATGAGACCGATTCCGTTGATCAGGGTAGCGAGCACAAATCCGGTTCGGACAAATACCGGATCGACGTCGAGATATTCTGCAATTCCGCCGGCAACTCCGAAGATTATTTTATCTTTTACGGATCTTGATAGTCGTTTTTTCATTTTCGCCTCCAATAAATATAAAAATTACTGATGCAAAAGTAATACAAATGTAAGGAAAATTACGGGATATTGGTTAAGCGGTAAATTAACTTTACAAATGGAGAAAATATCAGATGACGGGAGGGAATTGAACTGAAAACTGGTGCAGCTTTGTCCTGAACCTGAGATAGAAGAGGGAGGAGGAGGCTACAAGGCAGAGCAAAAACCCGACCCAAATGCCTGTTATTCCCATTGAAAATTTAAAGGCGAACAGATAGCCTGAAAGGATTCCAATCAGCCAGTAGGAGCCAAAAGCAATTACTGTCGGGATTTTCACATCCGTAATCCCGCGAAGTATTCCTATCCCGGTTGCCTGTAATCCGTCGAAGATCTGGAAGATGGCAGCAATCACGAGCAGGCTTGAAGCTATCTTAACTACCGCCGGATCATTTACGTAGAAATAAGGTAATACGCCGTTAAATATAATTAAAATAATCCCAAAAAGGATTTCAAAGGAAATCGAAAGACCAAGACCTGTATATGCTGCGATTTTTAATTTTCTGATATTCCTTTCTCCATAGGCATTTCCAACCCGGACTGCCACAGCGGCAGATATCCCAAGTACCAGCATGAATGTAACCGATGCGATGTTCATGGCAATATGATGTGAGGCAAGTTGATTGACCCCTATCCATCCTGCCATAATGGCAGCAAGAGAAAAAGCACCAACTTCAAAGAAATGCTGGAAACCGACCGGCAGACCGAGACTCAGTAGTTTTGAAAATATCTTCTTGTCAATTTTCAGAGGAAGGAAGTTTACTCTAAAATTTCCGAATCGCTTATCAAGATAAAAGAAGAGTAATATGCCGAAAATCATTGCTGTCCTGGATAAGAGTGTTGCAATGCCGGCTCCGTCGAGTCCCATTTTGGGAAAACCGAGATTGCCATATATCAGCACCCAACATACTAAAAAGTTGACGATATTTGCAGCGAGGGAAACATACATCCCGGGCCTCATTATTCCGAATCCTTCTATGAACTGCTTAAAGGTTTGATAGATCATTATCGGAAGCATTGAATAGCCAAGAATTTTCAGATATGATATTGATTTTGAAGTGATCTCAATGGGAAGATTGAAGTAACTGAGCAAATCAGAAAAGAAGTGGCAGCAGACCAGTAAAAGAACACCTAAGATAAAGTTAACATAGAAAGATTGTCTCAGCAATTCATTGCATCCCTCAGTCTTTTTTTCCCCGACCGCAATCGCTACAAGTGGGGTTACAACATAAGCGACACCCAGACCAAAAATCAGGATCAGAATAAATAGTCCGTTTGAAATGGATGCGGCAGCCAGATCCGAGGCTCCGAGCCTGCCAACCATTACTGAATCAACAATGCTCATGAGCATAATTCCAAACTGACCCAATGAAATTGGGTATGCCATTTTTAATGTTTCCGAAATATCTGTCTTATATTTTTTCAGAAACAGCATATATTTGCCGGAAGATTGAAATTACAAAATGCGGAAACCTAAACAGATAATTCAAAGATGATTCTTTTTATCAATTTTTCAAATTCGCTTTTTACTCTGTCGGCAGTTTCAGTAACTTCGGTGTGGGACAGTTTTTGGGTAGTGATCCCTGCGGCATAATTAGTAATGCACGAAATGGAAGCGGCTTTAATTCCGAATCTCATTGCGGCAATCAGTTCGTGAGCAGTTGACATCCCTACAGCATCAAAACCGAGTATTGCAGCCATCCTAACTTCTGCGGGAGTTTCGTAAGAAGGTCCTTTTGAGAAGAAATAGGATCCTTCCTTGATCGTAATAGATTCTTTCCCTGCTGCAGAGCGGATTACATTATGAAACGATTCATCAGGGAATTTCCTGATAGCATTGACCCGGTCAAACAATGAAATTCCAAGAGCCTGTGCAATTTCCTTTTTGATATTAAGGGTGCTGAATGAATTGATCAGCATCAGATCGCCCGGGGAGAGTGTTTTGCTTACTCCGCCGGCGGCGTTTGTGATCAGGAGATACTTTGCCTTTAATTTATAAGCGAAAATAACAGGGAGGAGGCATTTCACCAGCGGATATCCTTCGTAGAGATGAATCCTTCCGTCAAAGAGGAGAAGTTTCTTGTCTCCCGATTTTGCAAAGTGAATTTTCCCATCATGTCCCACAACGGTTGATGGGGGATATTTAGGAATATCCGTTGTCGGGATGGTTTTAACAATTTCAACTGATTTACTGAATCCGCCGAGCCCGCTTCCAAGAATAAGAGCAATATCAGGAGTGAACGGGGCATTCTTAATGACGTAATTTATTGAATCTTCAAAAATATTTAAGTTCATATTGTCAGGATTAGTTGAACAGTATACCTGCAAGAGTTGCAGTCATTAAAGTAGCAAGCGTTCCGCCGAGAACAGCTCTGACTCCGAGCTTTGCAATGTCCGGTTTCCTTTCAGGGGCAAGAGGCCCTATTCCGCCAAGCTGAATGGCTATTGAACTGATATTTGCAAATCCGCAAAGGGCATAGGTAGCCATAAGAATAGATTTATTGTTCTTAAGGACTCCCTCAGAAATCATTTTACCAAGGTCAAGATATGCAACAAATTCATTAAGGACAATTTTAGTACCTATAAGACTGCCGAAATTGAGGGCATCATTCATAGGAACCCCGATTCCGATTGCAACCACCTGAAGAATTAAGCCAAGGATTAATTGAAAACTAAGTGGCTTTCCGAAGGTAGTCTTAAGATAATTATTAATACTGAGAAAATCTCCCAGTCCTGTCAGGGCGTAGTTGACTAAAGCAATGAGAGCAATAAAGGCAATCAGCATGGCCGCTACGTTCAGAGCTAAAGTAAGTCCGTCAGACGCACCGGTTGCTGCGGCCTCAATACCGTTCCCGGCAGTTTTTTCAATCTTTAGTTTAACGTTCCCCTTTGTTTCCGGATCAGAAGTTTCGGGGAAAAGAATTTTTCCGATCAGCATTGCTGCAGGGGCAGCCATAACACTTGCACCGAGCAGATGGTTAGCAAAATAGAGTTGTGCCTGTTGAAGGGGGATATGTGCTTCGGCAGCATAACTAGCTCCGAGAATCTGAACGAAGGCTGCCATAACACCACCGGCAATGGTTGCCATGCCACCGATCATGATAGTAAGGAGTTCGCTGTTCGTCAATGTTTTGAGGAATGGTTTTACCATCAGGGGGGCTTCGGTCTGGCCGACAAAAATATTTGCCGTGCATGAAAGGGACTCAGCTCCTGAGGTCCCCATTATTTTTGCCATCACCCAAGCCATTCCCTGAACAATTTTCTGCATTATGCCGTAGTGATAAAGGAGGGACATAAGGCTTGCAAAGAATATTATTGTGGGGACAACCTGGAACGCAAAAAAGAACCCGAGGCTTCCTCCCATTCCGGGGGAGAGCGCAAGATTTCCAAAAACGAATTTTGATCCTTCTCCGGTAAAATTGAGAATCAGAACGATGAATCCGCTGAACCAGTTGAAGAAATCCTTTGGGAGTCCGAAAATAAAACTGTAATTCCTTAATTCATTTCCTTTAAGAATAATAATTGCAAAGAAAACCTGGAGCAGGATTCCGCTCCCCACAAGCCTCCAGTTTATTTTCTTTTTGTTATTTGAAAAGATAAATGCTATGCCTATTATAAGTGCAATGCCAAAAATGCCGCGGAGGAGAGAAATTAAAAAATCCATTCTAAATCAATGCTCCTCGGGGATATAGTGACATTTTCTGCATCGGGCTTCATATATATCTCCCGCGCCTACTACAACTCTTTCCTGAGTCATTGTTTTGCGCTGAGTCCTGTCTGCAGGATTTCCGCAGTTAACGCAGATTGCTAGTGTCTTGGTGATATATTCTGCCATCGCCAGCAACTGGGGCATCGGATCGAAAGGGAGTCCCTTATAATCCTGGTCAAGTCCTGCCACGATTACTCTCTTGCCGGAATCCGCAAGCGTGTTGCAGACTGCAAGGAGATCCTGTGAGAAAAACTGTGCCTCGTCTATCCCGATAACCTGGTGATTCTCAGCAAGCGCAAGAATGTCATTGGCCTTTTCAACTACCACTGATTCAAGGGACTGTTCGCTGTGGGAAACAATTTCCGTAGCTGAGAAACGGTTATCTATTTTTGGTTTTATAACAAGGACAGTCTGCTTTGCAATTTTTGCCCTCTTCAACCTTCGTATAAGTTCCTCGGTCTTTCCGCTGAACATGCATCCGGTTATTACTTCGATCCATCCCGTCTTTACCGGGAAAGCGTGTGTGTAAGTTTCTATCATATTTTTCTTATTTAAGATCCTTTGCTGCAAATGCATAAGGAAGGAGTTCACTGATTTTAACCACTTTCATTTCTCTGAGTCCATTTACCATTATAACATCAATATCGCCGCACAGGTCAGAGATTATCTGACGGCAGGCACCACACGGCGCACAGAAATCCTCTGTTTCGCCAACTACTGCAATTGCTTTAAAATTTCTCTCTCCTTCAGAGATTGCTTTGAAGATTGCCGTTCTCTCCGCACAGATAGTAAGGCTGTAAGAGGGGCTTTCTATATTCCCGCCAAGAATAATCTTTCCTTCCGAGGTTTCAAGAGCTGCACCGACGTGGAAATTTGAATAAGTGGGAAGAGATGTCTTCTGAGCTTCAAATGCTTTTTCTACAAGGTATGTATAATCCATTTTTTTTAATCATTTATTTTGAAAAGCAAAAATAAGAATTATTAAATAAATTCTGATGGTAAAAATAATAAAATTACTTCCAACCAGATTTTTTATTTAATGATGTGAAAAAATTCAAAATAATAAAGAACTCATAAGAAACAATCAAAACAGGCAATTTTATCACCGGGAATTTATATAATAACTTTACTTCGAAGTATTTAACCAGGCAGATATCGAGAACAATTTTAATAAAGAAAGGGAGCAAAAAAACAGGAGAAAAAATAATTAAAAACGGAGATGAAATTATTATGATATTTGATACATGCCAGATTAATAATGCAAGCTGATGTTTTGGCAGGTAATGGAAAGAAGTCTGAGTGTGACGGCTCCGTTGTCTGATATAATCTCTCAAAGATTCACTTGTCTCAGAAAAAACATGCGAATCCTTTCCATGGAAAAAGGATATCTTCTGTTTGTGAAGATGTGCCTCGCGCAGAAGCAAATCATCATCCCCGCTGATTGTTTGCAATGTATGTGAAAACCCGCCAATTTCATCAAAACTTTTTCTTTGGAAACCAAAATTTCGGGCTGAAGTGGAAAACGGCAACCTCAGAGAATAAAAAAAGAGATTAAGCAATGTTGATCTTAAATTTTCATAACAAGAGATATTGTTGATAAATCCATTTCTCTGATAAAAAGGTCCCGGGCCGAAGATAAAATCATAACCCGAAACGAATTCTGAAGAAAGATAATTAAGCCAATCGGCCGATACTTCGCAATCTGCATCTGTTACTGCAAAATAATCGTATTTTGCGTTTTCAATGCATGCCTGTAAGGCCCCTCTCTTGGCATTGTACTTTTTATCTTTAGGTTTGATTAAAGAATAATTTGGTTTTTCCTTTATGAAATCTTTTGTAATTTGATAAGTTAAATCTGTGGAATTATCATCCGCAATAATGACTTCAAATTTTTCTTTTGGGTAATTGATTTTCTCAATCGAGGAGAGGAGTTTGATAATATTCTTTTCCTCATTTTTCGCGGCAATTATTACTGAAACAGACACTTTTTCTGAGAGCAGTGTTGTCTTTTTCGCGAATAATTTGGAGAGCTTTGCGAAAATCAAGATAATCAGCAAAGTAAAAAAGAGAGTTAAAAAAAGAATTAAAGTTATCATCAAATATTTATCAAAATCTAAAAACTAATTTACTTAAAAAAGAATAATTAATGTCCAGGATTTGTTTTTTTCTTTTTATAATTTTGTTTCATCAATGCTTTGCGCAAGTATGGAGAGATAAGATACTTCCTGATAGTACCAATCTATACGATATTGCTTTCAAGGACAGTTTATTCGGGACTGCAGCAGGTGACTCAGGCTTAATTCTAAATACAATAAACGGCGGAGAAAACTGGACCCCTGTTGAGGATATCACAGACAAAGACGAGATTATATTCAAAATTCAATTTGTTGAAAACTTTATTTATTATACCGGCATTTCTTTAACAAACGGAGGGTTTTTTCTCCAATATTCAATCGTCAATGAATCATGGGAGAGAATTGAATTCCCTTACAAAGAAATTTACCTGACTGATTCATATTTTCTTTCTGTTGATACAGTTTTTGTTTGCGGTCTTCAGGGGAAATTTTTACGTTCATTTGATGCTATGCGGACATGGGAAGAGTATGATGATCCTAACAACTTCTTTGCAAACAGGAGAATATTGTTTTCAGACTGTCAGAATGGCTGGATAACCGGCGGAAGGATTGATTTAATAGGTTTTATAAAGAAAACTACAGACGGAGGAGTTACATGGACGCATAAGCTCCTTACTATCGAACCAATGCTGGACATTATATTCCTAAATAAAGACACTCTTTTTGCTGCAGGAGGAGATCCGGAATTCGGTGGATGGATTTATTTTTCTTCCGACGGCGGAGAAACATGGAATCAGCAGCACCCACCTCCAAATATAATTACCCTTGGAAGCGTTAACTTTCAAAATATAAAAAACGGTTGGGCAACGGGAGCCGGATCAATTCTTTATTCCTCAAATTTCGGGAATACCTGGGAACTCAAAAGACAAATTAATGGATTTGTTTATAAATCGACAATTAGGACAAACAGAAGCCACTGGTTTGCCGGTACCTCAGGATTCCTGAGTGAATATATTGATACTGCTGCCAACGATACAACCACACATATTCCGGTCGATCTCAAGGAAGATGAGGAGATTTCATTTTCTGTCTATCCGAATCCTTCGAATTCTCAGATCAATATTATGTTTTATGTAAAAAGAAATAGCTTTGTAAAAATTGAACTATATGATATCTTAGGAAGATTGATTAAAATTCTCTTTTCGGAAAATCTTCACGAAGGGAATTTTAACAGGAATTTTGATTTTACGGACCTTCCTTCAGGCATCTATTTCTTGAATTATTCAATAGACAAGAAGACTTTAACAAGTAAGTTTATAATAAACAAATAATAAATGGAGCAATAATGCGCAAAAAAAATCTACTTCTTCAAGGACTGAGTATTTTTCTTGTAGTGGCCATACTAACGGGGACGGCAATTACATTTAATTATAATCAGGACAATTCAACTCAAAAACCCAAATCAGTGTTGTTTCTCGAGAAGTTTGGTGAATTAAAAGAAAGAAACTCAGAAAATCCTTCTTTTATTGACGGTATTAAGAACATAAGAATTAATCAATTTGACGGTGTCTCGGAACCGCTTGTTGCTATAAATCCGATCGATCCTTCAAAGATAATTGTTGCTGCTAATGATTTCAGGATCTCAGGCAATCAGGCCAGAGTTATTTTTTCACATGATAACGGCAATAACTGGGTTTCCTCAACAGTCCCGCTTTCCGGATTAGCAGGTTATACAGAAGCGACTGATCCTGCAGTAACATTTGACGCAAACGGAAATATCCTTTATGCAATGATTCATTACCAGACATTTGGCAACGGCGACGGTTTGTTTGTAAATAAATCCGCTGATAACGGTGCGACTTGGAAAACCAGAGCAACTGAAGTCAAGAAGAATTCAGACGGACTTGTTTTTGAAGACAGACCTGCAATCTCAACGGATAATTCAAATTCAGCATACAGAAATAATGTTTATGTTACGTGGACTTCATTGAGTGATGAATCAAGCAGAATCCTCTTCTCCCGAAGTATTAACGGCGGAGAATCATTTGAGAGTTTTATAGAACTTGCTAACGGCAAGGTTCATACAACTGACGTAAAAGTTGACGACAACGGAAATATTTATGTGGCTTATTTAGTAAACAACAATTTAATTCAGATTAGAAAATCCATTGACGGAGGGAATACGTTTTCCGCTCCAATTCAAGCCGTGAGTTTTGAACATTCAGGCTCTGCATATAACAACACATATTTATTGAAGCAAAACGGTAACACCGGAGTAAAAGTGAGAAGCTTTCCTTCAATTGCGATTCTAAATAATAATGTCTACATTGGTTACTCAGCCAAAAATGGGAGTGACTTATCTGACATATTCGTTACTAAATCAGTTGACGGCGGTTTAACATTCAGCACACCACTAAGAGTAAACAATGATAATACACTCACCGACCAGTTTATGCCAAGACTTACTGCACAAGACGGTAAATTATTCATGACCTGGCTCGATTCTCGTGATGACGTAAATAATCAGACGATTTCGACCTACTTAGGTGTTTCTCCTGACGGGGGAATATCTTTCGACAATTGCAAAATATCAACGCAATCGTTTAATCCTGCCTCAATTCTTCTGAAAAATTATATTGGTGATTATATAGGGCTGGCAGTTAGCAGTGAGAATATTGTTTCAGTATGGACAGACGGAAGAAACAATTTATTTGATGTCTATGCAGGGATTCTGCCAATGAATCCAACTTCTGTTAAGGATGAAGTTATTTTAACAGACTTTGTTGTAAGTCAGAATTTTCCAAATCCTTTTAATCCATCAACTACAATTTCATATTCCATTCCTAAAGAGAATACTGTGACTATCAAATTATTTGATGTACAAGGGAAGGAAATTGCCACAATTTTCAGCGGCTTTGTGAATGCAGGGTCACACAGATTTAACTTCGAAGTCAAACAAACTAAACTTAATTTATCCAGCGGTACTTACATTGTAAAAGTCCGGTATGGTGAATTAATGAAATCTGTTAAACTATCATATATTAAATAATTAATTCATATATACAAGAATATTTTACAATTTTAGTCGACAGACTGATTTTCAAGGAGTACAAATGAGAAAACAATTTCTTACAGTTTTAATACTTTTTCTTGTCCTAATTCCAGAATTCAATTTTGCACAGACAAAGGATGATAATTCAAAGCCTTTCTGGTCAAAAATATCAAAAGATAATACAAAATTATTGGAAGTCCCCACTGATTATATTTATACACCAGCACCACAGGTTATCAGGAAATATTCTGTTTTCGGAACTGAAGCTGTTGTGTATCCAAACGTCAGGCCAAAACCTACAACAAATACAACCCAGTCAGAGATGAGTATTGACATTCACCCTACCAATCCTGATATTATTTTCGGGTCTGCGAATGCAACTCCCTGGCCGGTTGCAGGCATATATGGAACTGGGGTTTATTTCACAACAAACGGAGGGACAAACTGGACCGGTTATGATAATCCTCCATTCGGGACTAATTCCGGTGATCCGGCCGGCGCTATCGGAACAAACGGGAATTTCTATATCGGATTTATTGACGCCGGCTCTAACGACGGCGGTCAGGGTGTAGCTGTATCTACGAATAATGGGACGACCTGGAGCAGATATGTTGTTGGAGCAGCTCCGTCGGGTTATAATGATCTTTTGGATAAGAACCACCTTTGGGTTGATAAAAAAGTCGGAAGCCCTTATGAAAACAGGGTATATGCAGCCTGGACAGATTTTGTCTCAGGAAGTGCAAATGATTATTGCATTGCATTTAAGTACTCAACGAACAACGGTCAGACATGGTCTGCTCAAAAGAATCCCAGCGTTGCTTTGACGGGTTCATATCTTGATCAGGGAGTAAACATCAACACCGGTCCTAACGAGCGTGTTGCACAATGAGCTAAATTTTGGTGATGCCTTTTTATTTTAGCACATTAAATATTTTTAATCACCAAGACAATAGTTTTCCGTTTCTATAAAATATTCTTTTGCAAACCAACAC
>Ga0247841_10002166_pt1 | contig 40411 bp, 50 predicted proteins | sample LaCruzMarch2015__2_FD_192410 | JGI IMG/M metagenome (GOLD analysis project Ga0247841, IMG submission 192410) | Freshwater microbial communities from meromictic Lake La Cruz, Castile-La Mancha, Spain - LaCruzMarch2015_18m | ecosystem: Environmental > Aquatic > Freshwater > Lake | place: Spain...
GAGTTTATAAATGTTTTATGATTTAATAGAATATGAATTTAAAGAATATTGCCTTGGGTATAGCAATTATTATTCTTACTTCTTTTGTAACTATTTATGGAATTGATTTAGTTTATACTCAACCAGAGTATAATACTTATTGTAACGAATCAACCAATCTTTTTATTAATGATTCTGAACAATGTGTTGCTGCAGGGGGTTTCTGGAATTCTTATACAGGTTCTCCAAAGCCTTCAGAAGGATATTGCGATTTACAATACTATTGTAGACAAGATTATGATGATGCCATGAAAGCGCATTATAAACATGTCTTTTATTTGGCTCTGCCTATTGGAATTGCAGTGCTCGTTGTAGGTGCAATATTTTTCGGATTAGAAAGTGTCGGAGCAGGATTAATGGGAGGAGCAATAGTAACTTTAATTTATGGTGCAGGTGGATACTGGCAATATGCTCAAAATTGGCTTAAATTTTTATTATCCCTTGCAGGATTAATTGTAGTAATTTACTTTGCTTACTGGTTTAATAAACGAAGTGAGAAGATGAACAAAGTTAAGAAGAAAAAAAAGTAAAACCTTCTAAATTAGTGATACTTTCTTATAATAACTTTTATTTTTCTAGGACAACAATCTTTAAAAATATTCTAGGTTGTCCATTGGAATGAAAATTTCCGATATAAGGCCTTGTTTAGAATCAACAAAAGAAAAATTTGTGTCTACCAAGAATTATATTCAAGAAGCAGTTAAAAATCCAAGCATGGCCTTGTCCGATTTTAAAGATGTTTTAAGAAAAACTTCATTAGAGATAGTTATTGGTGCTGTAATCTTAGGAACTGCTGCTGGAATAGGATCTTCTTTGTATGAGGCTAGAAGAGATAAAAATATTCAATTAGCTTTTTCTGAAATAACTCAAGTAGAAAATGATGCCTCTTATATTGGAAAAAAGTTCCTGTTGCAACACATTTTATTGGATGCACAAGTGATGTTGTTATGAATGTGCTTAAATCTTCTAATCTTTCTTATAATACTTCTTCTGGGAAACAATCTATGCACAAGTTTGCATCCGAGCTGGATATAATCATGGATCCTGCATTGAATCATCATAATCACCCATTGTATAAGATGTTAAAAGAAGTTCCAGAAAATGCAGCAGAATTAAAAAAAGAATTAAAAGAATTGGATACTACTAGAAATGAACTTCCTTCTGTTTCTGGAAATTTTAAATCTTCGTGGCATGAAGACAGAGATGATACTTATCACACCGAATTTTATGAATGTGGTTCTACAGATAGCAAGGGGAATTATCATTCACAAACTTGTACGAGACAAGTTTATGATTACTCAGATTATACTCATACTTATTACAAAGATAAAGGAAACCAGGCTTCAGCTTCTCTTGATGAGTTATTAATAAAACATCCCGATTTAAGATATAAACAAGAATTAAAAATTGCTTCTCAAACAAATGCAGAAGGAGAATACGCAATTGAGACAACTGCAAAATTAGATAATAGAGATGTAAGATTAACCAAGCAGGAATTAATGAAACTCTCTGCAACTTGGAAATACGGTTCTACTTTTTATTTAAATAATTTAGAAATAATTAATTATTGGAATTCTTTGAAAAATCAAAATATTGGTTGGAAAAACGTAAAAGATAAAATTCCATCTGTACAGGAACATAGAAAGTATACAACTTCGTGGCCTGGGCCGGAAGAGTATCAACTATGTGGAAATATCTCTGAAAATGTTAATCATGTTCAAAAATTCATCAATGAAACCTTTGAGGGTATAAATCTAACTCAAAGTGAAATTCCTTTATTAGAAAAAGATATTAATGAAATGATTGCAGTGGAAATGAATGGGAAGAAAGGGAATTCTGGAAAGTTATATAATTCTATAATGGATAGGTCGAGAAAAATATATCGTGAAAATTTTAAGAATGGTCTAGATGTAGAAGGTGGAAGAAATTACGCTGTTCTTATCTCGATTTTAGGAGGGATTGTTGTGGGGGGTCTTGTAGGAGCAGGTGTTGATAATTTAGCAGATAAATATAATTGGTGGCAACCAAGAGATTATATTGGAAGACGTAGAAGAGAAGATTTTTAATTTTTCTGATTATATTTTCTATTGAATATATGCTTATAAAGTAGAATTATTAATACCAATTATGGAAATTATTGATAAGAGTGAAAAATTAATAAAAGATCTTTTTGAAGAGGAAAGATTAAGTAAAATAGAAGTTTTAGCTAAAACTTTTTTTTCTTCTTGTATTGTTAGTAGGAATCCTTCTAGTCTTATTTATATAGAATCTTCTAATAGGGGGAAGGTAGCAGTTCTTTCAACTTGGGATCATAATCCAGGAAAAATGGAATTATATTCGAAAGATTACGAAGAAAAAGCAATTAATTTTGGAAATGAATATGAAAAAGAAGGATTAAATATCTCGTTTAAGGATAAACTGGAACCTTTTCGTTTAGAAAAACATTATATTTAACTAACCCAAATATCTGACTTTTCCTGGGCGAGGCTCAAAAATTATTCCGTCTTCTAGAAGTTTTTGTATTTCTTGATTAATTATTGTTGGAGAGACTTCAGGCAAGCCCATTATTACTTTATCTAACTCTATTCCTCCAAGTTCTTCCGCATTTTTTATTGTTCCAAGAATTTTATCTTTAACGGCTACCATTTCTTCTCTTCCTAAACTTTTTTTGCTCTTTTCTTTTTCTTTTTCTAATTCTAATTTTCTAAAAAGAAGATATTTGATGTCCTGTTCTTTTATTATCTCTGGGGCAATATAAAGTTCATTATTCCAGTATCTCAAAACCCCAATAACTATTACCGTTTGTCCTTGAGATATATTACTAAACTTTTTTGCGTCTTCTCCAAATATTTTAAGTCTTATTTGTCCCGAACCATCATCTAGCGTAAAGAAGGAATAATTTTTTTCACCCTCTCTTTCAAATTTCTCAACAATATTTCCCACCATGTTTACTCGGACAATTCTCTTTTCCCCAAGTTCTAGGAAAGAAAAATTTTCTCCATTCTCTATCACTGGCTTTCCCATTAAGACATCCCCTACTCTTAATTGGAATGCAATATTTCTTTTGAATTGTGAATCTACCATTTTTTTATTTTAGAGCACTTAGAACTTTTTCTAATATTTGTGCATCTCCCTTCTTTGAATCTGTTATTTTTAAATGTTTTATTTTGAACTTTTTTATTAGTATCTCAAATTGTTCATCAATGTCTTTTTGAAATTTTTTATTTATTGATCTCATCTTATCTTTTTTTAATAGCCCTTCTCTAATTGGAACTTTTATCAAATAATTGTAAGTTTTTAGGTGCTTCAATACCAAAGGTTCTAAAAATTCCGCCCTTCCAAATTTGTTCACATAATAACAGTATCCATCTAGGACACTCCTATCACAAATAAGGGTCTCGCATTTATCCTCGCATTCCATCTCACTTATGATTTGGTTCAAAATTACCCATATTTGGGCTTTTTTTGTAGCTTTTTCGTTCAACGGAAATGGACATCTTCTAGCAATTTCTCCTAAAAAATCTACGTCCACTCCCTCTTTTTTTAATTTGCTTACCAGTTCATGGGATAGAGTTGTCTTTCCGGTTCCATGAGTTCCCATAAAAGCAATTTTCATTTTTGTTAATAATTGGAAAAATTAAAACTAGTTTTTAAAGATTTATGGGGTTTAATTCTTGTGTAATTTATTTCTACAAGTTATCCGTCTACTCTGCATGTATTTTTCTTTAGAAAAGATATGGATTTATCCGTCTACTCTCTGAATATATCCTCTTCTTGGTTTGAAAATAACTCCATTACTTCCTAATTTTGCTAAAGCTTCTTCTATTTCATCTTTTGTTAATTTACCTTCAAGTTCTTTTTCAATTTCTTCTACTGGAATTAATTTTCCAACTCTTCCTTCAAGTTCATTTATTACATCTCTAACTGTGAAAACTTTGTTTCTCTCTGAAGAAGAAATTTTTCCAGAAATTTTGTCAATGTCAAAAGATTTTGTATCATAGTCATAGCCAACTTGCATCAAATAGTATTTCATTAAATCTATTGCTCTCTTTGAATCCTCTATAGTTACTTCTGGACTTAATCTTACTCTCGCAGATGCTTCGGACATTCTAACTATTGCTTGCAATTGTCTTGCAGAAATAGGAATAGGCCTAAGAGCATTTTCAGAAGAAACTGGTTTATTTCTCAATTCAACATAAAACTTTTTTAATTCAGCAACTGCTTCATCTGTAAGTTTTGGTTTTATTTTTCTTTTGGAATAGGCAACATATTTTCTAAAGAATTCTTTTTCAAATACTACGTGTGCCCCTTCTTTTTGATGTTCATTCAAAACATGAGTTGCTATTCTAGTATCTTTTTCTTTATCAGGAATATCTCTTAGAGTGAATATAATATCAAATCTATTTATTAGAGTAGGAGGTAAATCTATCTGTTGTGCAACTGATTGATAAGGGTCAAATCTTCCGAATTTAGGATTCGCTGCTGCAAGGACTGAAGTTTCAGAACGAAGAGTTGCCTGGACATTTGCTTTTGAAATTGTGACTGTTTGCTGTTCCATTGCTTCATGCATGGCGCTTCTATCCTGAGGATCCATTTTTTCAAGCTCATCTATACAAACTAATCCTTTATTTGCTAAAACCATTGCACCTGCTTCTAAACTCCAACCTCTCAAATACTCATCTCTTACAACTGTTGCTGTTAATCCTGCGCCAGATGCAGATTTTCCCACAACATATCTTCCTTTGGGGGAGATATTTGCCATAAAACCAAGAGTTACACTTTTTGCTACACCCGGGTCTCCTATTAAAAGAATATGTATATCTCCTCTACTTTTTTGTCCATCCGAATGAATTTTTCTAACTCCTCCAAATAATTGTAAAACTAATGCTCTCTTTATTTCTTCATAACCCCAGACACTAGGAGTAATACTCTTTGCAAGTTTTTCAAATATTTCTGGGTCTTCCGATAATTCTAATATCTGTTTTTCATCTTCTTCTGTTATATTCACTTCTTCAAATGTTTCTTCAAGAGGAATAATATTGTTTGCTTCAACTGCTAGTTCAAATCTTGTGGAAAGTCCTCCTGTTGGTAATGGAACAGGAACTTCTTTCAAAACCCCTATAATTTGTATTCTACTCCCAGGAGTTGTTTTTTCTTCCATTTTTGGTTCAACCAAATCTTCTTTAACGAAAATATTTATTCTCTTAGGTTGTTCTCCTCCAGATAATGATTCTGGAGCTTCTTCCACAACTAACCTCTGGGTATCAACCATTTCTTTACTTATTTGTTTAAATCCTCCTCTTCTTCCACAAGAACATCCTGTCGGTTCTCTAAATTTTTTCTCTATTTGAAGAACAGAAATAACTGTACCACAACTTGGGCATTCAAATTTTGCATTTACTACTTGAGGTCTTACATCCGATGCTTGTCTTATTATCCCTTCAATTATAATTAATTCATTCAGGTGCTTTGAACGAATATTTCTTACTTTCATTTCTTGGCTTTTTGGAAGGTTAAAAAGCCTAATTCTGATACTTTTAACTAAACCGGATTCTTCCATAGCATCTTCCATTAGACTAAGAATTTCTTCCGGATTTGAAAGAATTTCTTCCGAAAGTTGTTTTGAGAATTCCGAAAGTTTCATAAAATCAATGTAAACTGCGTTTTTCCCTTTTCTTAGAGAGTTTCCAAGTTCTTTTTTATAAAAATCAAAGAAATTCTTTGCTTCAATGACCAAATCCTCATTTCTTGGTTTTCTAAGGTCTTTTTCAGCCATTAGATTTGAAAACAGATTCTGTTTATATTCATTTCTATAAGAATTTTTACGTTTTTTTAAAGAATTAGTATTTTTTAGTAGTTAATCAAACCTTTATTTTTCGTAGTTTTTTAGAGCAGTCTTAACATTCTTTAGAAGAGATGCCATGCTTGTTTCTAGTTGTTCTTTGTTTTTTGTTCCTGTGCACACTAGTTTTCCATTACTAAAAAGTAAAAAGGTTGCATTTGGTTCAATTAATTTGTAAACTAAACCAGGAAATTGTTCTGGTTCATATTCCGTGTTTTTCATTTCTAAAGCTAAAAAGTTTAAATTAAGCTTGAGATTTATTGTCCCAGAAGCAACTATGTTTTGAACAGTTATTTTTGGAGTAGTGGTTATATTGACATTTATTTTTTTTAGTTGTTTTATTACAGCATCAATTACTTTTCTTACTTGAGCAATAGATTTTGTCCCTGTACATACTAAATTTCCTGAAGAAAAAACAAGAACTGCTGATTTTGGTTCTTTTACTCTTAATACCAATCCTGGAAAAGTCTCCGGATTATATTCTGTATTTAGTTGAGTTCTAGCAAGTTTTGTTAAAGGAATTGGTTTTCCTAAAGAAGTTGTTGCAACAATATTCTGAATCTTGTAGTCGCTTTGAGATTTAGTCATCTTAACTTTTTAAAACAAAAGCCCCTTTATAAAGCTTACGAGGAGAGATTAATCATTTCTCTTCTGTATTTTTTTTGTTTTTTCCAAATCTTTTATTTACATATTCCAGCAAATCTCTTGCTTCTAGTTTGGAACTTGAAGGTCCTGCTCTTATATAAAATTCTTCTCCCGTTTCTGTTTTTAGAAATACTGGTTTTTCACTTTTGAAACATTCTATTCTCATTATTTCTTTATTTTCTATGGAAATAATTTTAGTATTTATTAAAGGAATATTCTCGTTTCCTATCCTCTGTTTTATTATACTCATTAGATAAAGGGAAAACTTATCCTTATTTTCAAACCTATCTTTTTCTATGCCCATAATCTCCCCTTTATCATTTATTCCTAGGAATAAAGTTCCTCCTTCCGAATTTAAGAAAGCGACAATTGTTTTTAGAGCAGAATATTCTACTTTTTTATCAATATCCTCTGTATGCAAATTTACTCTCAGACTTGATTTGAATTCAGTCTTTTCTTTTTCACCTTCTTTTATTTCTTTTAAAACTCTTTCTTCAAAATTTTTATTTGAAAAGAGATGGGGGTTTACTTTTTCAAATCTATAAAGAATAGTAGAAAATATTTTTTTATAACCCTTCATGTAAATATATCCTATTAGTGATGAAATAATTGCTCCAATTATCACAAAAGTCATGTTAGTCATGGCATAGGTGTATATTCCTCCAGAAATATCATGACCTAAAAAAATCTTCAAATAATATTTTAAAAATTCTAATCCAAACCCAAAAGATACTGCAAAATTAAAAGAAAGTAATGAAATTAAGAAAGAATCTTTTTTTATTTGATTGTCTGAGTATAAAAAGAAAAGGATGAGGAAACCTATTAATCCTGCAGCAATTCCAAAAAATATCGCTACAACCATTCCTTGGCTTTCATCTAGAAAAAAAGTTATCAAGACAAAAAATAATAGCATAAATTCAAATTCTTTTGGAATAATTATTTTTGAACTTTTTTTTACAATTAGGGGAGTCAACAATAAAATTAGTAAAAACAAATTTGTGGACATAATGTGCCATAATCCGGAATAGGCTGCATTGATAATAGATAGAACTAAAATAATTCTTAATCCAAGAGAAAAATACTCATTTGCAAAATCTAAGGCTTTTTTTAGTATCTCCATTATGCAAAATTTCCATATTTTGTATTGGATTCAATATCTCCATTATGCAAAATTTCCATATTTTGTATTGGATTCAATATCTCCATTCTGCATTTCTGTTTTGCTTTTCAAAATCTTCTTTAATTTCTTCAAGCGTATTTATTTCACTTAGGGGTTTATCTTCCCTTAGAGCCGTTACTCTAGGAAATCTGAGAGCAAATCCAGAATCGTAGGTGGGAGATCTTTGCACTTCCTGGTAGGTTAGGGTTACAATTATTTCGGGTTTTACTTTTATGTTTTTTCCTTGTTCTGAAATTTTTAACTTTAAAAGTTTGTTAGTGAGTTCTTCAAAGGAAACTCCTTCGCCTTGTTTTTCTTTTATTCCTGTTCCCACCTTTCCAACTTCTAAGAATTTTTTTGTTTTTTTATCTAAGCAAGCAACTATAAAACTAGATAGCCAGCCAGATCTTTTTCCTGCACCATATTCTCCTCCAACTATCACCAAATCTAGCTCTCTTTCATTAGGTTTCATTTTCAGCATATGTCCTACTCTGCTTCCAGGGTTATATTTTGCTTGAAGATTTTTCATCATAACTCCCTCTTGATGATCTTTTAGGGCATTGTTATAAAACTCTTCTGCCTTTTTTTCATCACCCGTTATTATTTGTTTAGCACATATTATTTTGTAGGGATGTTTTTCTACTATTTTTCTTACCAGGGCTGCTCTTTTTTCAAAAGGTTCATCTAAAAGGGTTTTGCCATTATAGTAAAGAATATCGAATACATTTACTTCGACAGGTAGATCTTCTTGTAATTTTTCAATGTGGTATTTTCTTCTTATTCTTTGGCTTATATCTTGAAATGGTTTGTATTCTTTTGTTTTTTTATCAAATCCCACTGCTTCCGTATCTAGAATAAAATTTTTTCCATCCACATACTTTTGAATGTAATTTATCACTTCAGGGAATTGCTTTGTTACATTTTCTAAACTCCTTGTAAAAAGATAAACTTGGTCTTCTTTCTTGTGAATTATCAATCTAAATCCATCATATTTGTATTCTATGGCACAAGGTTTTCCTAGTGCTTCAAACCCTTCTTTTATTGTTTTTGTTTTTTGAGCAAGCATGGCTTTGATTGGCTTGCCTATCTCTAAAGAAATTTTAGCGAGTTTTTTTAAGTCTCTTTCGGTGGCAATTTCAAAAACTGTTGCTAGGTCATTTGATTTATCTACTGCTGTTTGTATTGCTTCTTCCGATTCTTTTGTTCTGCCAAAAAAAGAAGAAGCTATGGCGCTTCTAATGGTGTTCTCTTTTAGACCTATTCTCAAATCTCCTATTAAAGTTCTTATCAGGTAGGTAGCTTCAAGAGGGGAGGCAGATATTAGTAATTCTGTGATTAAAGACATTTTTTTATCAACAGTTCCTTTTCCTTCTAATTCAGGGAGCTTTCGCATGTTTTTTAATACATGGTCTGTCGTTAGAAACTTATTTGGTGTTAAAGTAGATTGTTTTTTTGTATTTGTTATTTTTTTTGCAACTTCTCCAAGATCTCCTAGTGTTTTCCATTCTTTTACAATTTTTTTTGGGTCAATTCCAGTTGTTTTAGCAAGAGCCTTAATTACTAATTGGTGGCTTATACCTATTTTTCTTTCATCATATTCTGGATAAATATCTCCTAATATCAAATAAAGAATTTCTTTTTCATCTTTTGGAATTTTTTTAAGAAATTTTGAAGTTATTTCTATTTTTTCAAGACGCTTTGGAGTTTTGGAAACCTCTTCATAGAATTCTGCTAATTTTTTATACTCCATATAATTGAGAAGAATAAAGGATATTTAAATTTAGGTAAAAATTTTCTAAGTTTATTTTTTTGTTGCCCACAATCCGTGGAGATTGCAATAGGCTCTTGCTCGGAGGTTTTTAGCTTTTGTTAAAAAGAGAGCACTTGGTTCTTCTCCGGGTTTTAGGAATTTTTTTGAATATCCTTTTTCTGTAGAAATTTCTATCCATTCAATAAAATGTTTTTCTTCCATTGGGTGAGGGACTTTTCCTACCTCAATTTCTATTCCGTTTTTATTTTCTTTTATTATCGGAATATGTTTTTCTTTTATTTGTTCTTTAATTTCTTCTTTGATTAGACTCATTGGTTGTCCACAGCAAACAAGTTGTCCCATTCCTTCATGAATTATTTCTACGATATTCCCACAAACTTCACATCTGTAGATTTTATTAAGTTTAGTCATATTTTAAAGAGGATTAAGATATATTTAAACCTAGGTTATTTTTTGAAATATTCTCTATTATATTTCCAATCATAGGAATTCATTATTTCAAGAACTGGTTCTATAAATGGGCATTGTTGGCATATTTTTGCTGGCTTTTTTAGATTACTCCTGCAAATTCTTTTTACATGATCTTCGAGATTTTGTTTTGGGATTTTTATTTGATAATATTCTGACATAGGTTATTCAAGTAATATTAACTTAAAAGAATTATTGCTTTTGAAGAGAGGCTTATTTTCCTCTTCTTTTTCCTGCTCTTACAGAAGGTCTTACTTTGCTTGTAGGATGTTTGTTTCTCAATCCTCTTGAGGTTTTTCCAGAGGAAGTTAATCCTTTCATAGGCCTCTTTCTATTTTGAGAATTGCAAATCCAATTAATTGTATCATCATTTTTTATTTCTGGTCTTTCTGGATCCACAAGGATTACCTCATAAAAATAATGAATACCATCTTTCCCTATTTTATAAGAATTTAAAACTTCTAGATTAGTGTATTTTCTTGCAACTCTTTGTTCTGCAATCCATTTGTAACTCATTTTAAGAACTTTTCTTATATGCATTCTTTTACTTCTTCTTCCTTTGTTTGGTCTTGATCTTTTATGGCCCCCTCTCACCAATCTTATTCTTGCAACTGAAAATCCTTTTTTATCTTTGTACCCTATTGCTCTTGCTTTATCCAATCTCAATGGTTTTTCTACTTGGACTATTGCCTCGGAAGCTCTCCAATCAATCATTCTTTCTCTTAGAACTTTTATGTCTGGCTTTTTCCAAGCTTCTCTTATATAGTGGTACATTCCTTTTGCCATATCTTGATTAGAAATAATTGGTTTTTAAAGCTTAAGGTTTTTGTTTTTTTTAAAATGAGACTGAACTACTTTGGCTAAGCTTAGACGAAGTATAAAAATGAGACTGCACGGATTTGAACCGTGGACCCCCGCCTTTCTGATAAATAATATATTATCAGAGCGGTGCTCTAACCAGGCTGAGCTACAGCCTCTCATTTTTCTTAAGTAATATTCCAATTATACTTTTAAACTAAGAAGAGGTTATTTAAAAGTTTTTATCCCTTAATTTTTCACACCTAATTCTAGAACAAGCTTTTCTTTTGAAAGGGTATATTTCTGAATTGGGAAATCTATGGGGATTATTTTTTTATAAGCCTTTTTTTTAGATACTGCTTTTAACTCTATACTTTTTTCTAGTTGCATAATTGAAACATTTTTTAGAGATTTAACTCCAGGAAGTTCTATTTCATAGATGACTTTGCTTGACAATCTTCTTACTTTTGTTAAAGGTTCTTCTTGAGGAAGATTAAGAAATTCTCTTCCTTTGTCTTCAGATAAAACAGAAAGTATTTTTTCTTTTTTCTTTGGTGAAACTTCTTTGTTTATTTGTTTAAGCGGTTCCCCATTTAGATTATTTATTTTTATTTTTGGGGGGTTGTTTCCTGAAGTAGAGATGCTTATACTTATCCCTCTTTTTTGTGGTTTTGAGTTGTTTTCCATACTATTTCTTAATTCTTTCTCTATTGCACCAAATTGGCTTCCAAAATCCTTCATTATAGAATTGAATAATGTGTTAAATCCAGGCATTGCTAATTCTGGAGAGAATATATCATTCTTTCCAAGCATACCCCAATCTTCTTTTCTTTCTGAATCTTTTAAAGAAAATCCACAGCCTGGGCAAAAAGCATCTTCATTATTCACTTTCTTTCCACATCTTGTACACTTTTTTTTATTAAACATGTTGGTAAAAACACTTTTTTCTTTAAATAGTTTTTGTACTATTTGGAGGGCATAAAAATGAAAAAATTTTCCATAAATAATTTTTTGATTACTTTTTTAAGTAATCTTTTATGGAAAGAATATCATGAACTTCCCCTATTAAAGTTGGTTTTGCTTGTCTTAGGATAATTTCTTTGAAATATTTAGGATTTTTTGTTTTTTTAATCCTTTTCGCTTCCTTAATTTTATTTAAAAAGAAAAAAACCACAATCATTCTTATTGCTGTACTTAGGAAAAATATTGCAATTATTGGCTCGATTATGGATATTTTCCAATAGCCTATTAGAATTGCACTTAATCCTGCACCAAGGAAAACACCAATGCCTCTTAGCATATTATAATAGGAAACAGCAAATCCTCTTTTTTCAGTCCTTACGTTATCATAAATAAAATTTCCTGTAGCAAGATTAAATCCCGCCCAAGAAACTCCTTCAATCAAAGAGGGGACAATTAAAAGATAAATAAAGGAAGGGTGTAAAATCCATAATATTGGAATAACTGGGATGAATATAGAGGTTATACAAAGAACAACATAATTTCCATACTTATCCGCAATTTTTCCCCAAAGTTCTAAGCAGAATAAGGAAAAGAAAGTTCCTGCGGAAATAATCACCATATATTCTGTATAATTAAATCCAAGATTTCTTAATAAGTATATTGTGATTAGAGAAGAAGAAATTGCAGAAGAAAAACTTATAAGCCCTCGGTAAATTGCAAAATTTCCAAAATTAGTTTGGGGGGCTTTCTTTAAAAATTGCCAAAAAGAGAAATAATCTTTTTTATTTACTTTTATTTTTGGTTCATATTCTTTTTTGAGGTTTTTATATGAAAGAATTCTAAAAAAGAATGCAAGGGCAAATAAAATTATGAAACCTTCAATGGTTTTTCCCTGGGATTTTAATAGATCAAGGAAGAAAGCAGAGACTATTGCTAGAATTAAAGAAACTGTTCCTAATATTAAGCTTCTTTTAGAAAACCATCTCCCCCTATATTTATCGTTAATTATATCCCCCGTCCAGGAAAACCAAGCAGGGTGACCCAAGCCACTGAAAATTTCGTATAGGCAAAAACCAAAGAGTACAAAAAAAGGAAGATAAACTATCAAAATTCCTCTACTAAAAAGTATACAAATCAGAATAAAAAAAATCCAAACGAAGGATTCCAAAAGAACATTTTTCAAAACTATTTTTTTTCTTGAAGTTTTTTCTATTTGTTTAGATCCAATTATCTGGCTTGCCGGTCCAAGAAGTCCGGATAAAGAGCTAAACAATGCAACTATTGAATTACTAGAATTAATTGCAATTGCAAGAGGGGAAATGTACTGTAATCCAAGAGAATCTTTTGCAGAAGAAAAAATTCCTTCTTTTACACTGTATCTTCTAGCTTTTTCTTTTAACCCCGCAACCTCTTTTTTGTCTTTATTTTTCATCTTATAAAAAAAGATGTTTTTTGTTTTATATAAAGTTTTTGAGATAACTTTTTATAGGATTTATTGCTTGGATTAACATGAAAACCAAAAATAATTTTTATGTTACTACACCAATATATTATCCTAATGATATCCCTCACATTGGTCATGCGTATACTACCATCGCAGCAGATGTTTTGGCTAGATGGAATAAGATAAGAGGAAAGGAAGTATTCTTCTTAACTGGAACAGATGAACATGGAAAGAAAATTCAAGAAACTGCAGAAAAAAATAAAAAAAATCCAAAAGAGTTTGTTGATGCTTTAGTTCCAAAATTTAAAGAAGCTTGGAAAAATTTGAATATAGATTATGATAAATTTATAAGAACGACTGATAAAGAGCATGAAAAAGTTGTAAAAGAAGTTCTTCAAAGGGTTTATGATAAAGGGGATATTTATCTTTCAGAATATGAGGGATATTATTGTACTGGTTGTGAAGCATACTACACTGAAAAAGATTTGGAAAATGGTTGTTGCCCCATACATAAAACTAAAATTGAAAAATTAAAAGAAGAAAGTTATTTTTTCAAATTATCCAAATATCAAAAACCTCTTTTGGATTTTTATAAGAAAAATCCAGATTTTATATCTCCAGAAAATAGAAAGAAAGAAGTAATTAATAGAGTTAATGAGGGATTAAAGGATTTGAGTATCTCAAGAACTAGTTTTGATTGGGGAATTCCTATTCCTTTTGATAAAAAGCACGTCTGTTATGTTTGGTTTGATGCTTTATTTAATTATTATTCTGCTACTAGGGAAAAAGGAAGAGAAAAATTTTGGCCAGCGGATGTTCATCTAATTGGTAAAGATATTCTATGGTTCCATACTGTCTATTGGCCTGCATTTTTGCTTTCTGCTGGAATAGAACTTCCAAAAAAAGTTTTTGCTCATGGTTGGTGGACTTTTGATAAGGAGAAGATTTCCAAATCGAGAGGGAAAATAATTAATATAGACGAATTAATTTCAATTGCAGGGGTTGATTCTGCAAGGTATTTTTTGTTGAGAGCTACTTCTTTTGGTGAAGACGGAGATTTTTCTGAAATTGCCTTGGTGGACAGACATAACAACGAACTTGCAAATAAACTAGGAAATTTGATTTCTCGTGTAATCTCTTTGGTGGAAAAAAATGGAATTCAAAAAACAGAAAACAAATTATTAAAAAAACTTAAACTAAAAGAAATAGAAAAATTAATTGATAATTATGAATTTGATAAGGCTTTAAATGAAATTTTTGCTTTCATAGATATTTGTAATGAGTATGTCCAACACAAAAAGCCATGGGAAACCAAGGATAAAAAGGTTCTATATGAATTAGTTGATTCTGTTAAAGCTATTGCTATTTTGTTATGGGCATTTATTCCTTCAACAAGTGGAAAAATTGCAAAACAACTTAATTTTAAAATTGATTATAAGGAGATAACAGTTCCCCTAAAACTTTCAAAAATTAAAATGGAAGAAATATTGTTTAAAAAAATAGAGAACGAAAAAATTAATAAATCCACCGAAATTGAAGGAGTTGTTAAGATGTCAGAAGTAGTAGAATTCAATCAATGGGAGAAAATAGATTTAAGAGTTGCACAGATAAAAAAAATAGAAGATATTGAAGGAGCAGATAAGCTGTACAAGCTTACAATTAATATTGGAAAGGAACTTGGGGAAAGAATAATTTGTGCAGGAATAAAGCAGTTTTATTCAAAAGAGGAATTAAAAGGAAAGAAAATAATTGTTTTTACAAATCTCGCACCCAGAAAAATAAAAGGGATTGAGAGTAGGGGAATGCTTTTGGCGGCGGTTAATACAGACCATAGTAAAGTAGTTTTAATTTTTCCTGAGAAAGATATTGAAGCAGGGGCAAGAATTAGTTAGGCATACTTTTTAAAAAAGCATAGGGCAAGAATTAGTTAGGCATACAATTTATAATATATTTTGTGATATATGTTTTGTAATTTATATTTTATAAAATATATATTCTAATATACTTTTTTATTATCTACTTTTTTTAGCTTTAGAATCTCTATTTTTTTATAATTTGCTACTTTTTTTATTTCTTCTGTATTTATTTTTTTTAATTCTTCATAATGGGCATGTTCCTTTTGAAAATGTTCAAAGTTTTTTATTTGGGTTATCTCAATTATGACGAATCTTTCTCCCCATGGCGTTTTTACAAATTCTCCTTTTTTGTATTTTCCAAATTCTGAAGAAATCTTTAGGGTGTGAAGAAAATCACTCTCCTTGAGGTGATTCTTTATTCCTTCTACTTCTTCTACTGGAAATGAAATTATTTTCATATAATAATTAAGTAATAGAAGTATATAATATTTTATTTTTTACTTTGGATTAATTTTGAACTTCAAGGTTCTTAAAAGTCTTGCAAATAATCTTTCTTTATCCTTATTTGAATCATAATCTATATCCAGAATTCTTGCAGCAATCTCTTTGTAAGCTCTTGAAGGTTTACTTTGTGGATGGGTATGCACTGCTGCATTTTTCAAGTTCAAAGATTTTGAAAAAATAATATCCTCTGGAATCATTCCTAATATAGGTACTTCCAGCATATCCCTAACTGTGTCTGGTTGCATCTCTATCTTGTTTTTTTTAACCCTTGTTATAATAACTCCCATAACCTTTTTTTTCATACCTTCTGCAACTTTTATTGTTTTAAGCGCATCAGTAATTGCAGGCATTTCTGGATTAGTTACGATTATCAATTCATCTGCCAGTTCCATAATTGCTAAAGCCTCAGTTCCAAGTCCTGCCCCAGAGTCCACAATAACATAATTGGATAATTTTCTAAAGTCATTTCTGAAGTCCTTTATTTTTTCCGGTTTTATTTTTTTTGATTCTTTTATTGAAAGTGATGCAGGCATTATTTTCATTCCAGATTCGTGCTCGTATACTGCTTCAAAAGGTTCTGCTCTTCCAGATAAAACATGGTGAAGATTTATAGGTACTTCCGGAGAGTTTAAGTGAATTCCCACATTTGGGGTAGAAAGGTTTCCATCAATAACTAAAACATCTTTTTTAAAAAAATTAATAGCGGCACCCAAATTGATTGCGGTTGTTGTTTTTCCAACTCCCCCTTTTCCAGAAGTTATTACGATAATCTTATTCATTATAATTTTTCCTTAATCGGTTTATCCGTCTCAAGATAGAAGAAATTGCTTAGTTGTACTTATAAACTTTTCGAGCATTTCAGCATATTTTTTTAATTGTTCTAAATTTATATTTATTTCTTCACCTCTATAAAAAATCTTTAATGCAACATTTTTTCTAAATTCTCCAATTCTTTCGGTTTTTAATTCGCTTAATTTTCTTAGCATTTCGTAAAATTCTAAAACTTCTAAGAATTCTTTATCTTTTTTGAAGAGTTTTTTTATTTCTTCTATTTTTCCCATAGGGCTATCTGGAATTGAAGAAATCTTTTTCTTGGTTTTAGCATGCTTAAGAATACCTTCTATGCTTGTCTCAATCATTCTTCTCCATCTTAAAAGAAGGTTCATGATTACATCACACGTTTTAGTGTACTTTAGGCTCACATACAGAAGATGATCCGCACTAATCTTCTCTTTTATTATATCTTCCATTTTTCCTATTAGGCAATTAGTATTGATAAGCACTAGTCTTTTTATACCTTTCTTAGTTACGAGAATTTTTTATAAAAACCCCTTTTGTTTTTTCAACTACTTTTTTGGACATTTCTAAGAATCTTTTAACATCTTCTAGAGTAAATGTTTTTTTGACCATTTTATCTGATAGAATTATTACTTTTCCGTCTTTTATAAATTCCATCGGGCTTTGTTTGTGGCTTTTAGCTAGATCAAATAGCTCTTCTATCATCTTTACTTCTTTTTCCTCTATAAAATAGTTTCTTGAACATTTTTCTTTAAATATTCTGAAGTTGATTAGGGGATTTTCTGATAATTCTATTTTATTATGGAAGTATTCATATTGTAGGATAGAATTGATACATTTTACTACGGCTTCTTTTGTATGGACGAGACTTTTTATTAAGATGTTTTTATCTTTTAATAGTGGAAAAGTAACATAAATTATATGGTCTATTTTTTTTAGTTCTCTTTCTGCTTCTAACAGGTTTTCAAAAAGTTGTCTCATAGTTCTATAGGGGGTTTAGAATTGATATATTTTTATGTGTTTTAGTTATTCTAATCTTCCAGTTGCATCTTCATAATGGAATTTATGTCTTGATGTTGTTCTGGAGTATCCTTGTGTTCCTTCCTCTTCTTTAATTTTTTTTCTTTTCTGGAGATAATCTAAATTAGTGTCTATTCTATATCGGGGAACTCCCTCTTTGATCAATTGTGACTTTGTTTTTGTTCCTTTTTGATGGAGAACTAATAATATCATCTCTCTTTCCAAAACTTTATTAGGACAATTAATCCACCTCACTCTTTCAAGATTTACTCTATCTACAGTTACGCTTTCTATATTTTTTGACATTATTTATTTAGAATCTGTTTAACTAACTTAAACTTAAAATTGCCTCTGCAAGATCCCCTGTTTCTTTAAGTGCTTTTTCTGCCTGTTTTTCTGAGCATCCTGTTTTTTCCATAACTGTTTCTAAATCTTGTTGTGAAATTCCTTCTGATTCAACAATCTCTCCGGCTATTTGAAAGCTTTCTTGACCTTGCATCGTTATTTTAGTTACAGAAGGATTTTCTATGATTATTTTCCCTCCTTCGTTTTTTTCAATAATAACCCTTGAGGATTCTATTTCTTCCTGAGATATTCCCATTTGTTTCATAACTGCCTTCATTTTTTTAGGGTCTAAATTTGGGATCATTTTGGTTTTTTATTTCAGAAAAATACTTAAGAAAACTCTAAATGCTACAATCATAATTACAAAGAAGATTACATAAGAAGGTCTAAGAGTAAAAATACTAGTATATTCTTCAGTAAATCTCATCAATCCCCCGAAACCCGAAGGAAGATTAACATTTTGGTCTGCCATGGTTTTTCTAGAAAATTCAAGTATAAAAAGTTTATCTATTTTATAATTAGGTTTAAAAAACCCTTAATCCTTGATTTTCTATGGTTAAAAATAATGAAGATTTTCATGAAATTGAAGAAAAATGGAGAAAATTTTGGGAAAAAGAAAAAATATATTCATTTAATCCAAAAAGTAATAAAAAAGTTTATTCTATAGATACTCCTCCTCCAACTGTTTCTGGAAAAATGCATATAGGCCACGCTTGTTCCTATTCACAGCAGGATTTTATCGCAAGATTCCATAGGATGTATGATGGGAACGTGTTTTACCCTTTTGGAACTGATGATAACGGGCTTCCTACCGAAAGATTAGTTGAAAAACTAAAGAATGTTAGAAGCAAAAATATGACCCGAGCAGAATTTATCAAATTATGCTTGAAGACCCTAAAAGAAATAACTCCAGATTTTATTCAGGATTGGAAAAATTTAGGAGTCAGTTGTGATTATAATGCGTATTATTCTACAATTGATGATAATTCAAGAAAACTTTCTCAAAAATCTTTTCTTGATTTGTACAAAAAAGGGTTAATTTACAAAAAGGATTTTCCTTCTTTGTGGTGTCCCGAATGCCAAACTGCTGTTGCCCAAGCAGAATTAGATGATAAAGAACTTCCAAGCTTATTTTCAACTTTAAAATTTAAATGTCATGGAAAAGATCTTTTGATTGCAACTACAAGACCAGAGCTTTTGGGGGCATGTGTCGCTGTTTTTGTAAATTCCAAAGATAAAAGATATGTTCATCTAATTGGGAAAAAAGCATTGGTTCCTTTATTTAATTACGAAGTTCCTATAATCGCAGACGAATCTGCTCAAATAGATAAGGGAACTGGAGTTCTTATGGTGTGTTCTTATGGAGATAAGTATGATGCGGAAGCTATCAATAGATATAAGCTTAACCCAAAAATAATACTCAATTTTGATGGAACTCTTAATCTTAAAGAATACCCGGGAATGAAGATAAAAGATGCAAGAAAGAAAATTCTACAAGATTTAAAAGAAGCAGATTTAATCACAGAACAAAAACAGATTTCTCATAATGTAAATACTCACGATAAATGTGGCACTGAAATAGAATTTTTACCAACAGAACAATGGTTTATTAAAATTCTAGATCAAAAAAAGAAATTAATTGAAAATGGAAAGAAAATAAATTGGCATCCGGAATTTATGTTTAAAAGATATGAAAATTGGGTTAAGGGTCTTGAATGGGATTGGAACATTTCTAGAGATAGGCATTTTGGAATTCCTATTCCTGTTTGGGAATGCGAAAAATGTAAAGAATTAATTCTTGCAGATGAAAAAGAATTACCGGTAGATCCTATTCAATCAAAGAAAAAATGTCCTAAATGCGGACAGTATGCAAAACCAGAAGAAAAAGTATTGGACACTTGGGCAACTTCTTCTATATCTCCTCAAATTGCCTATTCTTTGTCTTCTGGAAAGGTAAAGCTTCCTTTTTCTTTAAGACCACAAGCACACGACATAATCAGAACCTGGTTATTTTATACTATTGTTAAATCTAATTATCACGAAAATAAAATTCCTTGGGAAAATTCCATGATTTCTGGATTTGTAACCCTTAAAGGTGAAAAAATGTCTAAATCTAAAGGAAATGTTATTTCTCCACAAGAAGTTGTTCAAAAGTATGGTGCAGATGCTTTAAGATTTTGGGCTGCAGGTTCTAAATTAGGGGAAGATTTAGATTATCAGGAGAAAGATCTTGAAACAGGAAAGAAATTTATAAATAAATTGATGAATGCTTCTAAATTTGTCTTTATGAATCTTGAAGGATATGATGGGAAGAAACCAAAAAATCTTGAAAAAGTAGATGAATTATTTTTGTCAAAATTTAATGGGATTATAGAACAATCAACTTCTTCATTTTTGGAATATGAATATTTCAAGTCCAAATCAGAGGCAGAAAAATTCTTTTGGCAAAGTTTTTGCGATAATTATTTGGAAATAGTTAAAGATAGAATATATAATTCAAAAGGAGAGAAGAGAATTTCTGCCCAATATACACTATACAATTCTTTACTTTGTTTTTTGAAGTTGTTTGCTCCAATAACTCCTTTTATTACAGAAGAAATTTATCAAACTTATTTTAGAAAGATTGAAGGAGACAAATCCATTCATGTTTCTGAATGGCCGGGAAAATTTTTAGTTAAGGAGAATGAACAAGTCTTTAATTTAATGGTTGAATTGATATCAAATATAAGGCAAGAAAAATCAAAGGCAAAAAAGGCTCTCAATACAGAGATTGTACTTTATTTACCTAAAAAAGATCAAAAAATTTTGCAAGAAGTTTTAGAGGATTTAAAATCAGTTACAAAAGCCTCCCAAATTTTGGAAGGAGATTTTAGAGTGGATTTTAAGTAGTTCACTAGTTTTTTAAACTCTCTTTATCTTTTTTTATTATGGCTGTTACAAGGCAAGAATTACAAGAAATTTTAGAACAGTTGGAAACTCATAAAGGAAGTCATACTGAGTTTATCACCGTTTATATTCCCGCAGGTTATGATGTGAATGCTGTTCAAAGACAGCTAGAAGGAGAAAAAAGCACAGCAAAAAACATAAAATCTACTTCTACTAGAAAAAATGTTAGTGATGCTCTTGATAAAATTGTTAGGCATTTGAAGGGATTGAAGAAAACTCCAGAAAACGGACTTGCTCTTTTTTGTGGAAATGTTTCTGAAGTAGATAGTCAGGATGATTTACAACTTTGGGATATTGAACCCCCTACACCTCTTAAAGTTCGTATGTATAGATGTGATAAGGATTTTGTTTTAGATCCATTAAAAGAAATGCTTGAAGTAACAGAAGTTTTTGCTTTATTGGTTATGGATAGGAAAGAAGCAACAATAGGATTACTTGAAGGGAAGAGGATAGAACTTATTCAAAAAATGAGTTCTGGTGTGCCTAGTAAGGTCAGGGCTGGAGGACAATCGAGTCAAAGATTTCATAGAATAACTGAAGGTCTTACAAGAGATTTTTATAAAAGAATTGCAGAAGAAATGAAAAAAAATTTCTTTGATATGCCTAAACTTAAAGGAATTTTAATTGGAGGCCCAATTCCTACAAAGGATGAATTTATTGATCAAGAATATCTTCCTGCTCAATTGAGGGGAAAAGTAATTTCAAGACAGGATTTAGGATATACAGATGAGCAAGGATTAAAATTTTTAGTGGAAGCTAGCAAAGAAGTTCTTTCTAGTCAAGGAATAACCAAAGAAAAGAAAATTTTAAACAATTTTTTTGAAACTTTGGGAGAAAAACCTGGGATGGCAATATTCAAAGAAGAAGATATAAGAAAAGCTCTTGAATATGGCGCAGTGGATACTTTAATATTATCAGAATCTCTCGATAGAACTCTTTCAAGAGAGCTTAGGAAAATTGCAAGTGATATTGGGTCTAATATTGAGCTTGTATCAACAGAAACAATGGAAGGAGACCAATTCTTTAAGTTATCTGGAATGGGTGCTTTATTGAGATATAAGCTTTAAATATTCCCTATTCAGTAGTTACAAATGGTAAGGTTTAAATACCTCTTTTTCTAGAAAAAATAATGATAAATAAAATTATTTACCCTTCGATTGAAAAGTATAACAAGTATGCCTTAGCCTTAGGTGGAAGAAAATTTTTTAATGTAATTTTTGCAAAAGATTCTGAAAATTCTGGAAATAAAGAAAAATTGGAATATTTGAGCAACATATTTTATATGCAACAACAAGGGATAAAAAACTTTAGAGGAGTTCCTGTTGATAAAAAGCTTAAAATCAAAAATTCTCCTGAAAATATAGATCATAATTATAATATATTTCGAGAAGCAGGACTTTTAGGAACAATGGATCAATTTAGAACTAATTTTGAAGGAAAATCTAATAGAAACTCTTTTTTCGATGAAGTAGGGAGAGCCGGAATTGTTTTTCCTAATCTTTTTTACACGAGTCAAGACTTAGATGAAAAAAAGCTTTATTCTTTATTAGAAGCAAAAAATTATTCTTCTAATGGGAATTTTGGAGGATTTAAGTCCTCTTGGGTTAAAGATAAGGATGGGAAGATAAATTACTGTACTTATTTAAGGGATGAAAATGGGTATCCTTGCTTTGATTTGAAATATATTGCTAAACGTAGAGGAGAAAACGAAAAATATGATTTAGTTGCTAGGTTTAATAAAGAAGGAATTAGAGAAATAAAGCACATAGAACATATCCAGAAAGAACTTTCATTATCTCCTGAATTTAAAGATATCTCTCTTTTAAAAGATAAATTTAGAGATTATATTCCTTTCACGAATTATTTTTTTAAAATAAAAAAAGAAAGTTCTCGTATAGAATATTGTAGCACGGATGTTGATGGAAGTGTAGCATATGGAATATTGAAAGGAAATGAAAAGCAAAAAGTAGTTCTTGAAAGAATTTTAAGAGAAAATCCTCTTCTTGCAGGAGGAGCATATAAAAGAATTTTAGATTTTTGTAAAGAGAATTATTCTGATCTTTTGTAAGTTCATAAAGATTTGAAAAAAAGGATTTAGCTTTAAAATAAATCTACAAGCCAATTCCTTTTTTCACCATATTCATCACAATGATAAACTTTGTGAATTATTTGATTACTCTCTTCTTTCAGTATTAATTTATTTTTTTTAATTAATTCTCTATTATCTTTCGTGATTTTTAGTTGAGAGGGCTTGAAAATAGTTGGTTTGAAACCAAAGCATTCTTCAAAAATATTTATACCTCTTTCCAAATATTCTTGATCTCTCGCTATTCCGAATTCATTGAAAGTGTGATTTACTCCGTGCATTCCTATTGTCTTGTTTAAACTTAAAATTTCCTTACACCACTCTTTATTTTCTGATATTGGCCTTTGATTGAAATTCGGAATTACCCATAAAATATCGCTTTTTTCTAGAATTTGTCTATCACAGGTCATTTCAGGAGAAACATCATCCAATTCTCTTTCAGAAAATGCTCGGATTAAAAAAAGAGATAGAATTAAAAAAAAGAAAGTCGCTAAAATAATAAGAGAGATTTTCACGCCCTTTTTCTTCATCTTACTAAAACTATACTTATGTTTTTAAATCCTTTTTTCATCTATATTTTATGGTTAGCAGTAAAACTCTTGATGAAATTGATGGAATCAAAGAAAAAGAGAATATGAAAATTCTTGAAGCAATCTTTTTCATTTCTGGGAGATTTTTGACAATTCAAGAGATAGTTTCTCTTTCCGATTTAAATCCTATGATAATTAAAGAACTGATAGAAAAAATTAAAGAAAAGTATGAAAAACAAGACTCCGCTTTTGAGATAATAGAAAAGAATGGGTTGTGGAAAATGGATGTGAGACAGGACTTTTTTTATCTTATCAATAAACTTGCAACGGGTTCTTCAGAATTTTCAAAGGCTGAACAAGAGACATTGGCTATAATTGCCTATAAACAACCCATAAAGCAATCAGTCATAATTAAAATAAGGGGAAACAAGGCCTATGACCATATTAAAAAAGTTTTAGATTTGGGTCTTTTGAAAAAAAAGAAAGAAGGACATACTCATATTCTTACACTGAGCGATGAATTTTATGATTATTTTAATTTGGAAGAAGGTGGTAGACTCGCACCTGTTGAAGAAGACTCAGAAGAAAAAGATTAAAATGTTCAAACTAAACTTCATCCAATCTTGGTCAAAGTAAAGGAGTAAAAATGGATTATCTTACTACTGTTTTTTTTGTGTATGCTTTTATTTCATTCTATTTTTTATTTCTTTTTTTATTAATTTATTTTCAAAATAAAAAAGAATTTCATTTATCCCCCTCAATGACTAAATCTTACTCTTTGAGTATAGTCATTCCGTGTTATAATGAAGAGAAAAATATAGGGATGGCAATTGAAAATCTTTTGCAAACAGACTATAGAGGATTAAAAAAAGTAATTGCAGTAGATGATTGTAGTACTGACAATTCATTTAAAATTTTGAAGGCCCTTGAGAAGAAATATAGCAAGCTTCTCGTTGTTCAAACCCCAAAAAATACAGGATGTGCTGCTGGTTCTAAAAATTATGGTGTAAAATTTGCAAATACGGAATTAATTGGATTTATTGATGCGGATTCTTTTCCAAACAAAAATGCTATAGGAAAAATGATGGGTTTTTTTGATAATGAAAAAATAGCTGCAGTTACTTCTTTTATTTTAGTAAAGAATAGAGAAAATATGTTGACAAGACTTCAATCAATTGAATACCAAATTATTGCATTTACCAGAAGACTATTAGGGTTTATAGAGGCAATTTATGTTACGCCTGGTCCATTAGCAGTTTACAGAAAAAGTTATTTTGATAAGATTGGGGGGTTTGATGAAAAAAATCTCACAGAAGATATAGAAATTACTTGGCATTTTGTCGCTCAAGGATATAAAGTTGCTATGAGTCCAGAATCTAGGGTATATACCGTAGCTCCTGCTAAGTTCAATGCATGGTTCAAACAAAGGATAAGATGGAATTTAGGTGGACTCCAAACAATTTCTAAATATAAGCTCTCTTTTTTAAGAACAGGAATGTTGGGAAAGTTTATTTTACCCCTTTTTATTTCTTCTTGGATTTTGGGGATTTCTGGTTTGTTTGTATTGGGTTATCGTATTTTTAGAACGGCAATTGTAAGACTTCTTGCTACAAAATATTCTATAGAAGCACAGACTGCAATAATCACATTTAAAGACCTTCAAATAACTCCAAATGTGCTTATCTTTTTTGGTTTAATTTCTCTTTTTTTAGGAATGGCATTCACGCTGATTGCTCTTATGCATTCTAGAGAAGACTTTAAAAAGGAGAAGTTGTATGAAGTTTTAATTTATGCATTTTTTTATTTGCTTATGTATCCTGTCATCATGGTAAAATCAATTCATAACTATTTTAAAAAAAATAAATCTTGGTAATAAAATGTTAAACAATCCAAAAAGAGCCATATGGGAAGCGCTTTTATTAGCAGGATTAGTATTTTTTCTTGGTTTTTTATTGGGTTTTATGTTTGAGTCTTCTCAAAATAATAAGATGAATGAATATTACATGCAATCAGAACTTTATCTTCTTGATTCTATCGCTTTAAATTCTGCAGTAGATGCGGGGGCTTTTGATTGCTCTTCTTTGTATGATTCTTATTCTTTGTTTGCAGATAGAGTTTATCAAGAAGCAATTTTACTTCAAAGATATGAGGATGCTGAAAAGATTACTCAAGAAATGAGAATTGTTCATAGAAGATACGATTTATTGAGAACATTTTTGTGGGCAAATCAATTAAAAACTTCCACTCAATGTAAAGAGACACCCAATATTCTCATATATCTCTATGAATATAATACAGAAAATTTAGCTAAAAAAGCTACACAAAATGTTTGGTCTAAAGTTCTTTTTGATTTAAAACAAAAAGAGGGAGACAATATTCTTTTAATACCAATTGCATCAGATCTGAATATAACTTCTTTAAATGTTTTAGCTGGAAAATTCAATATATCAGAATATCCTGTGGTGATTATTAATAATAAAAAAGTAATTTATGATTTAACTTCTTCTGAAGAATTGGAAAAATATCTAAATTAGGTTGTTTTCTACAATAGAAATATTAAAAAAGAGAGGTTCTCAAGTTATTTGATGGAAGAGTGTTTTAAGTGTGGAATTTCAGAACAAAATGCTAAGCTTCATAGTGCAATTTCTGATAAAGGGATAGTCAAGGTTTGTCAAAGATGTTCTGTTGATGGAGATCTTCCAGTTTTTAGAAAAAAAGAAACTTCTTTGGAAATTGCGGATAGAACTGCTCCTGTGGGAGGACTTCTTAAAGAGAGAGAGAAAGCCTTTGAATCTATGAAGGCAGGTAGAAAAAATCCAGCAATGAGTAGACAGGATGTTAATCTTAGAGAACTAGTTGATAATAATTATAAACAAAATATAGAAACAGGAAAAAAGGCTTGGCCTGGAGTAATAAGAAACTTTAATTGGGTTATTATGCGGGCGAGAAGAAATAAAGGTTTTGGGCAAAAACCTCTTGCTGAGGCAATTGGGGAACCAGAAGTGTCTATAAGAATGGCTGAGAGTGGAGTTCTTCCAAAAGAATATGTTCCTTTTTTAAGAAAACTTGAAAAGGTTTTAGAGGTAAATCTTATGGATGATCATCCTTTTAGATTAGAAGAGCATAAAAAAATGCTTGATTTTAAAGATACTTCTTCTAATAGAATGACTATCTCCGATGTAAAGAGTATGGCCAAGAGAAAAGAAATAGAGATGATAAAGTCACAGGGAATTCTTGCAAAAGAAAGAGAAATACAGGAAGCTCAAGAACTTTTGGATGAACCAGAAAAAGTTGAAGAAAAGAAAGAAAAACCTTCTTTTTTTAAAAATATTTTTTCTAAAAAAGAAAAAGCTCCTGAAGTTGAAGAGATTGAAGATTCGGATTCTTCTATCGGTGAACAAAGTAAAAGCGTTTTTAAATTCACCTCGTCTACAAGTAGCCAAAGTAAAGATTTAGGTAAGTTCACTTCGTCTGTAACCAGCCAAAGTAAAGATGCAGGGAAGTCCACTTCGTCTGTAACCAGCCAAAGTAAAGATGCAGGGAAGTCCACTTCGTCTACAAGTAGCCAAAATAAAGAATTATTTAGGTCGGATTCACCTACTCCTGGTAGAACTAAGTCGGTACCAAAATATAGATGGCAGAAGTAAATTAGTGCAGAATTTTATTCTTTCTTACAATTATATTCCAATTAGATAATAAAAAGTAATCAAAGGAATCGTAAGCTTTATAAATCAATTTCTACCTTTTTGGTTATGAAGATTAATATTTTAAGAGAATCAAAAGATGAAATAGAATTTGAGATTCAAAGTTTAACTATTGCTGAAATATTAAGAGTTTATCTAAATAAAGATTCTGCAGTAACTTTTGTTGCCTGGAAAAGAAGTCATCCAACTTCTATGCCTGTACTTCTTGTTAAAACAAAAGGAAAGACCGTTAAAAAAGCAATAAATGATGCTATTGCTAGTATTGAAAAAGAGTTAGATAAGGTGGAATCTGATTTTAAAAAACTCAAGTAGTTTTTAATTTAAAGTAAATAATTTTTTGAAGTGTTTTTCTCCAAAGGAATAAATTGCATAGGCAAATATTATTGCAGCAAAAATATCTATACTATAATGTCCATGGGCAAGCAGCAAAAATCCTATTAAAAAAAGAGCGATTGCTAAAAAGATAATTTTGTATGGTCCTCTTGCTAGGAGAAAAGCTAGGAAAGCTGAACCAGTATGGCCCGATGGGAAGAGTCCTCTTCTAAACATCTCAGAACTTTGCAAAAATCCGTTGTATACTCCTATGTCTGGATTTGCAAAGGGGGTCAGAACTATAAAAATTCCTCTTGTAATTTGAATGATTCCGAACATCAATAAAAAATAAGGAATTTTTTCAAATTCTTTTTTGTAGGCATAAACAACAAAAAGAATTATTGAAATAACTGAAAGCAAGTCAAAAACCCAACCTAGTTTTAAAGTTGGGAGTAAATCTAAAATACTATCTCTTAATACCGGAACATCTTTGAAATTTTTGAAAATATATAGACTTGAGACTTGATTTAACACTGCCCCAAATAGCAAAACAGATAATCCTAAATAGAAAAATTTACTTTTTAAAATTCTCTCGAATTTATCTATTTTTGAGCTCATATTTAACATTACTTTTTTTAATTTCTTTAAAAAGTCTTCTGAACCAAAAGAAAACTAATTTAGATAGAACTTTGATTCTTCCTTCTTTTTCCAGTCTTCTTGTTGATACAACAATTTTTTCAGAAAGAATCCCAAAATTGTATTTATTTTTGTGGGCTTTTCTTGCAAGAGCATGGTCTTCTGCAACTATCAAATCTTCATCGAATCCTTTTAATTTGAAGAATACATTTTTTTTGATAAAGATACAGCATCCAGAAAGATGAGGGTCTATTTTTTGCATAGCTTTCTGCCAAAGATTATATGCTCCATAGGAAAGATAATCTATCTTTTTCTTGCTATTGGGAAGAATCTTAACCCCTGCTAAATCTAATTTTCTCTTTTCGAATTCTTTTAAATTCTTTTTTAAAAAATTTTTTGGAAGTCTTGTATCTGCATCTAAAAATAAAAGAATTTCTCCTTTTGCTTCTTTTGATCCATTGTTTCTTCCTTTTGCTGGAAGTCCTCCCAGGACTATTTTGCAACCTGAATTTTTAGCAATTTTTGCTGTATCATCATTTGAATCTGCATCCGCAACAATTATTTCATAATTGTTTAATTTTTGTTGTTTTATACTTTTAAGAAGAATAGAAATATTCTTTTCTTCGTTGTAAGCAGGAATAATAATGCTTAATTCAATTTTCATAATTTATGTTGAATTTTATTGTATTTAATATCTTCTTTTTTTTATCCAAATTTTTATTAAGGCTTTCATTTTGTTTTTCCTATGTCAGATTTAGATAAAGTTTCTACTGGAAGTTATGATTTTAACACATGGCTTTATGGAGGATATGAAAAAGGAATTATTACTATGATTGCCGGGGCTCCTGGATGTGGTAAGACTAATTTTTGTTTTTTAGTTTCTTGTAGTCAGGCAAAAAAAGGAAAAAAAGTTATTTTTATAGATACCGAAGGAGGATTTTCTGTTGAGAGAATAAAACAGATTGTTGGAGAAAAGTATGAAGAGGTTCTCAAAAATATTTTTCTTTTAGAGCCCACTAGTTTTGAAGAGCAGAAAAAAATATTTTTTAAACTCCTGGAAAAGGTAAAAAAAGAACAGATTGGATTGATTGTTGTTGATGGTATGTCTATGCTCTATAGACTTGAAATGGGGGAAGTTAATAAATCAGAAGAAAATAATAAGGTAAGAGAAATAAATAGAGAGGTTGCAAGACAGATGAGGGCTCTAGCAGAAATTTCTAGGAAGCAAAAAATTCCAGTAATTATCACAAATCAAGTTTATTCAAGTTTTTTATCCGAAGAACAATGGAAAAATGGTGCCGAAAGAGAAACTAATATTGTTGGCGGAGATTTGTTTAAATATTGGAGCAAATGCATAATTGAATTAAAAGGGGGAAGCGGAAAAAGAAAAGCTGTTTTATTAAAACATAGAAGCTTGCCACAAAAAGAACTTTCTTTCGAAATATTTAATGAAGGGATTAGAAAAAAAGGTTGGATTTAAAATTATTTTATTTTATTTGTGGGGGGTAATAAACCAGTAAGGGAAGTCGTCTTTTCTGATAATTTTTAGTGAAGGTTTACCCTCTTTGATTGGAAGTTTATCAGTGTAATTGATGTCCTTTATTTCTTCCATTAAATAATCTTGAGTTTCAGTGATTATTGTTTCTAAATAGATTGGCCTATAATTCAATTTTCCGCTTAAGATATAGGCTTTTTCTTTTAGAGAATATTTGTGTGAATCTCTTCCATCAACACAGGGATGTAATACATTTTCTTCCATACTTTTTGAATTAGAAGTAGAAAGTAAGACCAATCCTCCCAATCCAAAACGAATTAGAAGTCCTCCGTGAGTTTCAATTTTTGAAGAGGGTATTCTAAGAAGAAGTTTATTATTTTTATAGAAATCGTCAGCTAATTCATCTAAACTTGGAAATGAGCTTTTTTCTTCTATCATCCAAAAAAGAATTAATTTTGTTATTTAAGGATTACTATGTTCTATTTCATAGGTTCAGTGATAAACCAGTAAGGGAAATTATCTTTTCTACAACTAGTTAATTTAGGTTCACCATTCATCTTGGGGCTGGAAGTAAAACAGAAAGGGGAATATCCTTTTTTCCCCTCCGTTATAATTTCATAATCTTGAATTTTTGTAATTGTTGTTTCTAGCAGTACTTTCCTATTATTTAGAATACCACTTAATAGGTAACTTCTTTTATCCATAGAATATCTATGTGAACCATTACCTCCTATATAAAATTCTAATTGGTTTCCAGGAAAAATCCTTGTTAATGGATCTCCTCCCTTTGAACGGGTGGAAAGTAGTACTAAATTATCTTTTCCCAAATCAATTATAAGTCCTCTCTCAGTACCAATTACTCTAGAATAATCCTATTTAATAATTGGTTTATTTTTCTCACAAAATTCTTCGGCCAATTTATCTAGACTTGGGAAATAGCGATTTTCTTTCTCTAAAATAATTTTTATTCCTTCTTTAAGAATGGAATTTATTTTATCCATATTAATACCTAGAGAAATTTATTTTTAAGGATTACTGTCTTCTATTTCATAGGTTCAGAAGTTTCTACATCGGAAGAATTTTCAGAATTTTCTTGTTCCTTTTTTTTTATATTCTTCTATTCTTTCTTTATTCTTTTTACATTGAGGATTAAAACAAAATTCCCAAGGACGTTTTCCTTTCGATAGTCTCATTAACATAGGAAAATTACATTCTTCACACGGCTTGTTTGCTTTCTTTATCAATCCATTAGGAGGAAGAGAATAGGTGTTTCTACATTCTGGATATTTATCACAAGCTACAAAATATCTTCCATTCTTTCTAGAATAATTCACGAATAAATTTCCCTTATGGCATAGAGGACAAGTCATTATCGTATTTTCTACCCTTTCTTGTACTCTTTGTTCTTGATTTGCTTCAACAATTTCTTTTCCTATTTCTTTTTCATTTTTTTCAAAATCTTTTGCAATTTTGGTTATTGTTTCTTTTGCTTTATCAATAATTATTTTCTCTTTATCTTCAAATCCTTTCTTTGCTTGGGTAATAGAATCCATTTCTTTCTCAAAATCTCTTGTTAATTTTTCATCAATTATTATGGGTGAATATTTTTCTAAGGTATCTATTAAAGAAATTCCAATGGGTGTTGCTTCTACACTTTTTCCTTTAGCATATCCTCTATCATATAGTGTTTCTAATATGGAAGATCTTGTTGCTTTTGTTCCCAAATTTCTTTTTTCTAATTCTGCTATTATTGAAGCCTGAGAATATCTTTTTGGAGGTTGAGTTTCTTTCTCTTCTATTTTTGTTTCTTTTATTTCAAATTCTCCATTCAAATCTGGAACATCCACCTCTTTTTTTATTAATGGATATATCTCCATCCATGCTTTTTTTCTTATGGCAGAACCTAATTTAGAAAAAACTAATCCTTCAACCTGAGCAGATATAGATTTTTTATCAACTATGGCATCTTCACAAAATAAACATAAGAATCTTTTCACAATTAAATTATAAATTCTTTCTTCTTCTCCAGATAAAATTTGTCTGTTACCTGTAGGGTATATTGAAGGATGTGCAGAATCGGTTTTTTTACCTTCTATTGGCTTTTTTCTTTTGATTAACCCTTCCGCTTTAAATTCTTTTGATAATTTTTTTATTATAGAATTATATTCAATTGAGTCTGGAAGTTTCTGGCTCGAGGTTCTTGGATAAGAGATTAATCCTGCCAAATAGAGAGATTGTGCTAGTCTTAGAGTATTAGAAGGATTTATTCCGTGAAGGGCATAGGCTTCTGTTTGTAAGTTAGTTAAATTAAAAGGAGGATTGGGAGGAATTATTTGTTCCGATTTTTTTGTGTTTAGAATGGCTTTTTTTCCTGTTAAATTTTTAAATTTTTCAAGATCAGATTTATTAAAAATATCTTTGTTATATTTTAATTCTATTTTTTTACTTTTATCTTTTACATCTATGAATACTTGCCAATAAGGTTTTGATTTAAATTTTTGTATTTCTTTCTCTTTTTTTACAATTAAATTTAAAGTTGGACCCTGGACTCTTCCTATGGACATTATTTTAAATTTTCCTGTTGATTTTATTGCATTCATAAGTGCTCTTGATAAGTTTATACCGTAGAACCAATCAAGAAAATGTCTTGTTTCTCCTGCGATGGCTTGCCCCCAATCAAGAGTTGGTTTCTTTTCATCATAGGATTTGTTTAGTTCTTCCGTAGTGAGAGTGGAAAATTTCATACGATTTGCATCTTTCTGGTTGCAAATATATCTTACCACATTTAATCCGATTAATTCTCCTTCTATATCAAAGTCTGTTGCTACTGTTACACTTCCTGCCATCTTTACTAGGCTCAAGATGGTATCATAATATCTTTTTGTGAAATCTCCTTTTTTTGCGATGTAATTAGGAATCCAGCTTATGTCAAATACTGGAATTGTTGAACCTGGAGAGTTTTGTTTTAGAGTAAATAGGTGTCCAACTGCGCAGGCAACAATTATTTTTTTCCCTTTTCTTTCTAATTCATAATAGGCAATTTTATTGAACGTTTTTTGTGTGGCATTTCCTAGGGCTGTAGCAATTTTAAGTGCAGCTTGTGGCTTTTCAGTAATGATTAGTTCATAACCTTTTTCTCTTAAAGTTATTTTTGGAATAGAAAATTGTTTACCGTTTTTTCCATTTTTCCCTTTTTTCTTGAAGTTAGTCGTTTTTTTTATCTTTTCAGAAGTTTCTAAAGAACTTCTTCCAGGTTTTTTGTATTTTTTTTCTACAGAACCTTTAATAAAATCTTCCTTTGAAAAAGGAGTTTCTTCAATTGAAACGGCTTTCTTAACAATTTCTTCTCTTGTATGGACATTTTTTTCTTCTTTTTCTGTTGTGTTCTTAAAATCTCCTTCATGAATTGGAAAATAATTTTCTGCACTTCTTGTTTCAATTGATTTTTTAGGTTTTTTTACCATTTTTGTAGTTTTATAATGTATTCAGAGAACTTTTTATATCTTTTATATTTGTTTTGATTTTTAGTATATTCAAAAAAGAGCCTGGGGGGAGAATTGAACTCCCGATCTCGACATTACCAATGTCGTATTCTAACCGACTGAACTACCCAGGCCTAAATAAGTAAGAGAAATCCTATGGATTTACTTTTACAAATTTCTGAGAAAAAGAGAGTATAAAAAATTATCTTTAATTATTTTTTAAATGCTTTTAACACAAGGAAAACTAGCAGAGCAATAAAGAAAGCTACAGATAAAAATCCAGAAATGTAAGACAAGATAAAAAAGAAATTTCCAAAGAATCCGGTGTCTAAAATAAAGTATTCATATCCTAACCAAGAACCTGCAAAAATTATTAAAGAGAAAACAAGAGAAGTTAACGTAAGTTTTATTTTTTTTGAAACAATTTTTGATTGACTGATAGAACTTGTCTTTACCTTCCTTTTCTGGGATTTTCTTGAACTAGATTTTTTCCCCCTCTTTTTCGATGCCATTCTAATATATATAATGAAAAAGGGTATTTAAATATTACTGCGGAAGCCAGTTTAATTTTATTGCTTGACCCACTAAAGATTGAGTATTGGAATAAATTTCGTCTATCCACAAAGTAGAAATATTAAGAAATTTCTCTCTCTTTTCTTGATTGTGCATTTCCAAATTATTATTGCTTATAATTAAAAGAGCTCCCAGAGTCAGAAAGAATAACAAAATTATAAAACTCCTCATTTTATGGTGGAATTTGTTTGATTAGAAATTTGTTCGCCTGACCAATCCATTTTGATAGCATTTGTTGTGATTGTATTCATGTTTCCAAAAGCAGAACCTATCCATAAAAAATAAAGTTTTGTTGCTTTAGACAATCCTTCAACTGTTTTAAGGTCAATATTATTATTTTTCATTACTCCCGCAAAACCAATATAACTAACAAGTATAAGTGCAATTAGAACTAGGGCAAAAATTTTGTGCCTCATTCTTTTTACTTCAACTAGTATCCATATTCCCAAAATAAGAACAGATACAATCACCACTCCTGTGCTTAGCATTTTGTATTTAAGAGGAAGGAGTATAAAAAGTTTATGATGGTTTTTGAAAAATAGCCCCACCAGCTACCCAGTCGTTGTGGCATTTTGGTGGGCTTTTTACTTAGTTTATTCTAAGAAAAATTTATATAAAAATCTATCCAATCGATATACTCCAAAGGATATACTCTCTCTCGACAAGATATATAAATCAGTGAGATGGACAGAACAGACGATGGTAAAGATTGATCCTTATAACAATAAGGAAAGATATCTTGTCTGGAAAGACAAAAACCAATCACAAATCTCTGGGATAAGCAAAGAAAATTCCGATATAACTCTAAGATTTCTAAATGATATGGAATCTGGATTAAATATTTGTTCAAGCTCTAAAAAAGGTGCAAGAAGTTACATTCGGCTAAACGCTCTGAAGCAGAGGATAATTGCCTTCTCTAAGATATTTGATAAAAGGCTTGGATTAAAGAGGATAACCGATATCACTGAAGAGCAGATTTTCAGCTTTTTTAGAGATATGAGAAATGGTAAACTCAAAAAGCAAGATGGTAAAAACTATATCTCTCCAAAAAATTTTGTTAAAGATTTCAAGACATTCTGGCATTGGTGGATGAAAATTAATAAAAAAGAAGGGATTGAACTCAAGGATATAACTGCCGACTTAGATAATTCTGGAGATAAACCCGAATGGGTTTATTTAACCGAAGAACAGGTAAAGGAAATTTGCAATGGGGCAAAATATGAATATAAGGTTTTAATTTGGTTTTTATTTGATACGGGAATAAGAGCACCCACTGAACTTATGAATATTAAAGTTTCTGATTTCTTTAACAATTTCAAAGAGCTTAATATAAGAGAAGAGGCAAGCAAAACTTTTGGAAGAAGAATTAAGCTGATGATTTGTTCAGATTTGATAAAAGAATATGTTAAAACTAAGAATTTAGGCAAGGATGATCCTTTGTTTACAACTTCCCCCGCTGCCACGAATAAATACCTGAAAAGGCTCGCAAAGCGGTTTTTTGGCGATGAAAAGAGCCCAGCTGGAGCAAAATACTCCGATATTACTGCTTATGATTTTAGGCATATTTCCTGCTGTTACTGGCTTCCAAGATATAAATCAGAATCTGCCTTAAAATATAGATTTGGATGGAAAAACTCAGATAAAATTCATTATTATTCAGAAATGCTTGGAATGAAAGATACAATTTCTGAAGATGATATGCTGGTGGATGTTACCAAAATGGAATTAGAAAAGCGTATTGATAAGGCAGAAAAAGAAAACCAGATGCTAAAAGAAGATAATGAAATAATGAAGCTCCAAATTGCAGAAATTGCTAAGTTAACTACAGAGTTATACAAGCAGATAAAACAGCAGGAAATTGAAATATGGAAATAAAGAAAGAAATCAATAAATTGAAAAAACAAATGAAGCGTCAAAAATGGATAAATGTTTATCTGCTTTGGAGCAGATAGGAGACTGAGGACACAAAACAGGATTTTTTCATAGCGGGAATCTTTGTAGTTGGTTTAATTCTATATCCGAATATTTCTAAAATACAGAATTTTGAAAATCAAATTGAAGCATCATTAACAAATTTCTTTAAAATTCAAAATCCAATTTTAATTAGTCTTATTTTGATAAGTTGCATTTACTTAATCTGGAGAATTATAACTGCCATAAGAAAAGTGTATTATAAAAGATTAAGCAGAAAGGGAGATATTTCGCATCATTATTGGGCGATAAGAGATATTTTGAAAGATTTTAGGGAAAATAAGATTAAACTTGAAGAGTTTATTCAGACTTTGAAAAATGAGATTAGTTGTATTTCAGGAATTGCTGAGCTTAAAAAGGATAAGGATATGCTTGAGTTAAGATTATTTGAGGCTGAAAAAAGTCTGATAAAACAAAAACATGAGAAAAGTTTAGACTATATCCAAGCTAGAAAATATCAAGAAGAAAAAGAAATCAAAGAGCTAGAACAAAAGAAAAGGCTAATTGCATGGGAATTGGAAAATGATAAAAGAAAGATCTTAATGAAACTTGATACTCTTGAGAATAGAGTTTTCAAAAAAGAAAATCTTTCCAAAAAAGAATATCAAGCTTTAATTGATGATGGATTTAAACAAGTAAACGAATTCTGTGTTTTAGAAAAGAAAAGAATTTCGGTTTTAGTGAAGCCTTTTGGAAATCATACTATTTCTCATGAATTCTTAGTTTGGAGTGTAAAAAGGTTAATTAAGAAAACAGAGGGAATAAAAAAGATTAAGGAACATTTGACTAGAGATGCAGACTTAACTTTTGAGTTTGAAGGAAAAGAGTTTGCTTTAGAAATTGAAAAAGGTGAATTGCTCAGAAAGCATAAACAGCTGAAAGAAAAAATAGATTATCTTAACAAAGAATATCCTAAACGATGGATGATTGTTGTTTCTAACCGAGATTTTTTCACAAAATATAAAAAATTTGGCTGTACATCCACTAGAAACCGATTGTCAGAAAATCTGGCAAAACTGCTTAAAAATGCACATACGAAAATTCCGATTGTATAATGCTAGTTGTCGACGAACTCTTAAGTTAAACTAGGCATTTTTGTCAGCTCTGTATATACTACTTTCTTAAGTATCAATATATTTTTGTTGCGGAAAAAGGGAGAGATTATTTTTTGAAACCTGCTTTTTTATTCATTTCTTCGATTTGTTTTTTCCATAACTTTTTTCTATTATTTTCAGAATATTTATCTTGTTCTTCCTTAGAAACTTCTTTAAGTTTCCCATTTTCTTCTATAAGATATTTTTTATCACATAAATCAAGCCTATCCTCCTCAAGTGAACAAAGTGTATTAAGCTCAGGAACTATTCCTTTTATCCCTAGTTCAGAATAATTCTTCCAAAACTTTTCGCTAAATAAGAGATTGTACATAGAGTTTATAAAATTATAACCCGCTTTACCAAATAATTTTGAAAAAAGTTCATATCTTATCTCCTTGGTTTTTTTCTCTTTTGGATAATCTCTTTGTGCACAAAAATGATAGGATTTAATTGGAGAAACATTAAAAATAAATTTATAGTCTTCTTTTTTGTAACCGACATAGGTAAATTCTTCCCAAACAATTATGTTCTTCCTTACTTCCTTATGAAGAAGTCTTACAATTATTTTGGAGGGTTCAACCATATTTTTCTTAATCCAACCATTTATTTAAATCTGTCTTTTATTCTGATATTCTTCTAAATATTTTTCAATTATCGCTTTAGTTGTTCTACTTATTTTTACATTTGAACTAGGTGTCCAATAAGCAATATGGCTCACATCATGATAATTTGGTTTTGGTTCTCCCTTTGCTTTTATCAGAAAGACTTTATGTAAATTTCTTATTTTTCTCTTTTTTTTATCATAAGAATACTTTGGTTCATTCCAAGTAAAGAGATATTTCCAAAAATATGCTTTTAGCCCAGTTTCCTCTCTTAATTCTCTTATTGTCGCTTTTCTTCTGCTTTCCCATTTCTCAGCTCCTCCTCCAGGCAAAAGAAATAATTTATTTCTGCTAGCAGTTACCAAAATACCTCTCGGAGTTTCAACGATTGCAGTGCCCCTTCTCCTGACTATTACCATTTTATTTTAAAAAATGATTTAATTTTTTCCCAAGGGCTTATCTGTTTAGTTTGAGTACTTTTGGTTTTAATTATTTGTAGAGGAGATTTTTGTTTTAATATTAAAATAGTTCTTTTCCATATTTGTCTATTTAATGATTGTTTTCTATTAAGCAATTGTTTCTGTAAGAAATCGTATTCATTTAAAATTCTACCATTTTTAAGAATAGTAACCCTCAATAATGTTTGCCTCATATTGGGATGTTTCTTATTTTTTAGATGATTTAAAATTTGCCTTAACTTTGAATCTATATCCTTAAACGCAATTGTAGAATGAAATTTGAAATCTTCTTTATTTTTTGAATCTTCTTTAGAAGATGTGGACGTAATACCCCTTAGTTTTGAGGCTAATTCAAATCTAAACCTTTTGAATTCTTCAGAAGGAGTTATATCTAAATATATCACTTTATTGGAGAAATTATCAAAATAGTTAATGCCTTTAATTGAAAAATATATCCTATCATATTTTCTACAAAGAGTTAGTACCTCCGAAACCATTTTTTTTTCATTATTTGTAGTAAACGATCCATATAGGGTAATGTGAGAGACTTTATCTTTCATGCCCTTAACCCTGAATTTTCTTACTATCTCTTGTATTAATCTTTGTGAATATCTTTTTGCAAATCCCCTCAACCTAAATTCGATTAAATAGCTTGCCATTTTTTGATATGCCTTTCTATCTCTTTAATTATCTCTTCTTTTGATTTATTTCCATCAATAACAATGTCTGCTTCTTTTCTTTGTATTGCTTCATATTTCTTAGATTCTGGGATAACTACATTCATTGTATAATCTGCTCCACCCGTATTTCCATCCCTTAAAGTTCTACGCCATAATATATTTTGGTCAGAAATATCCACCCAAATTTTTTTATCAAATAAACTGCTTAGTTCTTTATTTACAAAAAGAAGATAACCTTCAACAATAATAACCTTATGAGGTTTTACTTCCCTGTCAAAAACTTCTGTCCATCTGTGGCTTGGAATATGGGTTGATTCTCTTTTTTTTAGCTTTTTTATTGAATAAATTAATCTATCTAATCTTAAAGAATCTGGGCTCTCCCAATTGTCCGCTTTTACTTTAAAAAATTTATCTTGATTTATATGTAAAAATTCTCCTTTGTATTTTTCCTCTAATTCTTTAATCACTGTAGTTTTTCCAGAACAACTTCTCCCACAAACACCGATAATAAATGGTTGGGGGTTTTTAGAAAAGAACTTCATCGTCTAAACCAGAATTTGTAGGAAGGATATATCATCAATATTAGCCAAACTAAAATCCAGATTGTTCTACCCTCTGTTAAGGAGGTAACGACATTTAAAATTACCCAGGCACAAAAGGCGGTTGTAAAAGTTGGAAGTATTATTTTGAAAAAAATTAAGGGAAAGTCATCTTTATCCTTATCGCGAGTTTCTATACCAATCAAGAGAGCATAAGTTAAAAGAGCTGAAAGTAATGCTAATACATTGTTAAGATACCCATTAATTTGTACCAAACTTATTGTAATTAACAGGAATATACTTAATCCTAAAAAAGTATTTGAACTCTTTTTAATGAATTTTTCGAGATTGTTCTTTTCTTTCATGTTTAATCCTCAAAAAGTTCATTAGGTTTGTATTCTTCTTGAGTTCCTTGATTTACATCATTTCCTAATTTAAGATACTCTACTTCTTTAAACCCATGAACTTTTGCAACCATATTTCTAGGAAATCTTTGAACTCTTTCATTATAATCCTGTGCTACTTTGTTATAGCTTAATCTAAATTCTCTTAACCTTCTTTCCACTCTTGTAATATTTCCAGAACCCATTATCTGTTGATATAATTTATCTGCTTTGACTTTAGGATACTTTTCAAATACCGCTTGTATCTTTAAAAAATTATTTTCTACATCCTCAATTGCTTGGACTTTTTCATTAATTGGAGTGTCTTTTGTCCACCTACTTCTTGCTTCAATTGTATCTTTTATTGTTTTATACTCATGAATACTATATTTCTTTGCTACTTGTGCTAAGACGGGCAACATATCTCTTCTTTGTTGCATAATTACATCAATATCTGCAAATTTTCTTTCTACCCTTGTTTTCCAGTAGATAAATTTATTGTAGATAGTTATCCAATTCTTAGTCAAATATAACAAACTTCCTAGTGCAACAATTCCTCCACTAATCCATAAAATAGTTGATATTTCCATGTTAGATTTTAAAGTAGTCTTTTTCTTTTAAGTTCTTTGGTTTAATTTCGGCTTTGAAGTATCTTATCATTTTCTTAATTGCTTCCGATTTTGTATTTAGATTGTTTACAAGTTTGTATATTTCTACAATCTTGTCTTCTTCCTCGTCCAAGTCTATTTGTATCTTTGTCATATTGTATCATTATATATTAAGGTAATATATGGTGGTATTTAAACGTTTCGTTTTTAAATCTAACAAAAATACTAGAATATCTTAAGAAAATAAGCAGAAAAAGGTCATAGTGCCCACGAAAATGCCATGAAGTATATATAGCCCCACCAGGATTCGAACCTGGGTCACAGCCTTTCCCTATCTTGATTTAGATTCCAGAGGGCCGTATACTTGACCGCTGTACTATGGGGCTCTATGAAATAACTTTGATAATTGAGTATTAAAGTTTTCCTACCGCTAAATTTAAATATAAGTTTGTTATAGTTTTTGGATGGAAGAAGGGAAGTCCAATAAAAATTCTGGAGAATTTTCATAATGGAAGATGGTAAAGAAATAGGAACTGTTTCTGGTTATTTTAGCCATGTGAATGTAGCGGCTATAAAGCTTTCGGCCCCATTGGCGGTGGGAGATAGAATAAGCATAAAAGGATCTACAACCGATTTTGAATTAGATGTAGAAGAGATTCA
>Ga0247841_10002167_pt1 | contig 40407 bp, 39 predicted proteins | sample LaCruzMarch2015__2_FD_192410 | JGI IMG/M metagenome (GOLD analysis project Ga0247841, IMG submission 192410) | Freshwater microbial communities from meromictic Lake La Cruz, Castile-La Mancha, Spain - LaCruzMarch2015_18m | ecosystem: Environmental > Aquatic > Freshwater > Lake | place: Spain...
TGTAACTTGGTTGGTTTGTTCCCAATCCCAAGATACTGCGGAACACAATGGCTCGTCTATCTCTGCGCTAAGCCTTTTTACACAATATTAAGCACACAACCGCAATTGGGAATCGTTCTCTAATTTGCTTAACCAGTTCTCGTGGCAGATCGTTCTCGAGCTCTCTGACCGGAGTGACAAAATCTATCTTTGTAATGACTTCACTAAGTCTATTATGTCGATAGGGTTTTGCTTGTACAATGTCCGTCATTATGACTTCCAATAAATTGATTTTTTAGCTTATTAAAATCTTAAAATCCTCAAGCATAGATTGCTACCGATTTGCACTCGTATCTTGAGGTCGCGATTCTTCTTTAACCCCTTCTTTACCCCCACCTCCCTCCCGCCATCTCGCCCCCTCTCCGACCCTCCGCACTGGATCCCCACTTCCGTGGGAATGAGGAGTTTACCCCCACCTCCCTCGCCCGTGCAATCTCCCTTTCCCCGACCGCCCGCACCTGCCCCGAATCGAGCGTCACCCTTGCGACGGGATCGCCCTTGAGAGTGACGAACTCTACCTCGACCTTGCCGCCTGCCTGCTTTACTACGTTCCCGATATCGCCGCGCAAGAGGCCATATTCGGGGAGGTCAATGTCCAGCACTATCAAATACACTTGCCACCATTTGCGGCGGGTCATGCGACGGAATCCCACTCGGATTCAGGTATTTCGCGGAAGCTATTCTCAGGAAGAGCCAATAACGCTTGGAGTTCACTCTGTCCTAATTGTGAGTTCAGGTCTATCTCGTCCAAAACCGGAATCCGATCACCAAATTTTGCGCCGAGAAGCGTCCATTCCTCGACAACCTCCTCAAGTTCAATCTTGCATACATCAAGTGTCAATGCATTCGCCCAGACGCCAGGAAGCTCGGGAATCTCACCAAAGAAGGGGTTGGGATCCTCGATCATTTTGTATTTAGCACGTTTCATAGCAGCATTGATGTATGCGGTGAGCATTTGATGCCTCGGGATTCACGGCGGATTTAACGGATTAAACGGATTTCCGGACAACCCCCCTTCAGTTCCCCCCTTCAATAGAACGGGGGAAAAGAATAAGGTTATCCTTTCTTTTCCGCATCGTCTGTCACAATCTTCACCTCTTCCGGTTCAATGACGCCAGCCGTAAAGTAGTAGCGGCCAGAGAGCGTCACGGTCTTGCCGTAGTTCTTCACCGGGTCGATCTTCAGCGTGGCTTCAGTCGGGAGGAAGAAGAGCGTAGTACCAATCAGACCGGCTTTCTCTTCGCCGCAGTAGTCTTCGCACTTGGTGACTTTGATCGCCAACTGGTGACCGCCCTTTTCACAGTCTGCTTTCGAGCCGAACTGCTCCTTAAGAGCGCAGCCGACGCAGTAGAGTGTGCCGGTGGCGTGAGTCATCTCGTACTGATTTGGCTTGCAGGCATGAGGACAGCCGCCGGGTTCTTCCGAGAATGCTGAAGTTGACGCTAAGGTTAAGGCTACGATTATGCTTAAAATGAATTTCATTGGATTGATTTCCGGGTTATGGATTGAAAGATATTGATTCACAACGGATTTACGGATTGTACGGATAGAAGTATTTCCAGACAACCCCCCTTCAGTTCCCCCCTTCAATAGAATGGGGGGAAGGGATGCGGCGACGGGTTCAGAATGACATTTCCTGTCCACTTGCCTACTTGTCACTTGCCCACTTGTTACGGCCTATGGATCTTCTTTGCCTCGTCCATGTGGATTTGCAGGTTCCGCACCGGCCATGACTCCTCGATCAAGGGTTGACGCTTGTCGTATGGATAGTCTTTGCGGAGCGGGTGCCCCTTGAACTCCTCATACATCATGATCCGCTTGAGGTTCGGGTGGCCGTCGAACCGGATGCCGTAAAGATCCCACACCTCGCGCTCGAACCAGTCGGCAATCGGCCAAAGTTTGGTTGATGTCGGAGCGTGTTGAGACTCGCCTACTTGGACTTTCACGCGCAACCGGTGGTTGTGCTCGACTGAGTAGAGGTGATAGACGAGGTCGAAGCGGACAGATCGCTTTTCAAACCAGTCCACCGCGGTCAGGTCCATCAGCATCGCGAAGTCGTACTCAGGGCGGTCCTTCATCGCCTGCATCAGGAGGCTGAGCTTTTCAACAGCGACATCCACAACGGCGTGCCCTTTGTCAACGCGAACGCTGAGGCCGAGTTCGGGAAAGTCTTGGGTGAGTTGCGATATTAGTGTTTCTGGTGTCATCAGATCAGCGGATGTTTCTGGTTCTGGATTTTCTCTTGCAGCTTCATCAAGCCGTCGATCACGATCTCGGGGCGCGGCGGACAGCCGGGGATGTAAATGTCCACCGGTACGATCCGGTCAATGCCCTGCAAGGTGGAGTAATTGTCATACGGCCCTCCGACCGATGCACAGGCGCCGAACGCAATCACCCACTTCGGCTCACACATCTGGTCATAGACGCGCCTCATGATCGGCGCGAGTTTCTGCGAAACGGTGCCAACCACCATCAGTACGTCAGCTTGACGAGGGCTAAAGCGAGGCAGGCCTGCTCCGAAGCGGTCGATGTCGTAATGCGCCGACGCGACCGACATGTACTCCATGCCGCAACAAGCAGTCACAAAGGGGTACATGAAGATCGAGTACTTCCGCGCCCAGCCCATCGCTCGGTCGAGCTTGGTGGTGTAGTATGCGCCGGGGATCAGTAGATCACTCAAGACAGATTTCTCCAGATTCACCACGAAGGCACGAAGGCACTAAGATTAATTTCTTTGTGTCTTCGTGTCTTCGTGGTTAGGTATTTATTTCCAGTCCAGTACGCCGCGCTTGATTACGAAGTACCAGCCAAGTAACAGGATCGCCAGAAAAACGAACATTTCAACCAGACCGAACATCCCGAGCTTCTTGAAGTTGACCGCCCAAGGATAAAGGAAAGCAATTTCCACGTCGAAGACGACGAAGAGAATCGCTACCAGATAGAAGTGAACGGGGAATCGCTGGTGCGCACCGCCGGGAGTCGGCAGATTGCCGGTCTCGAACGGTAGCTCTTTATCCGGATTGGTCTTTTTCGCCCCGAGGATGGTGGTCAGGGCGAGGATCAGCGCCGCTAAACCAGCGCCGATCACTATGAGCAGTAGTATGCCGATATAGTCGGTCATTCCTGTTCTCGATAGGGGATGAAACTTGTGCAGAACGGCTCAAGACAGGCAAAAACTCCGTCTTGAGCCACAATTCTGGAAACTATAATCTAATGCTTGTTGTGCGTTCAAGCAAATAGGAATATCGCCAAACTATCCACAGCCGACCCGCCGCGGTCGGCTGCGTTAATCGTAGGTGCGCTACACAAGCCGCCGACCGCGGCGGGTTGGCTGTGGATAAAAATTACAACAATCCAAATTTCTTCATCTTGTATCGAAGCGAATCTCGCGTAATGTCAAGTAGTTTGGCAGCGCGCGTTTGATTCTGAGCGGTCTTATCCAACGCCTTCACAACCAATTCATGCTCGACCGCTTCCATAGAGAGCCCTTCCGAAGGAATCTCTATTCCGAGATCTTGCTGTGGAAGGTTGAGTGATGATGAGATGGTGTCGTCGCCGAACCTGCGCATTTCAGCAGGCAGATGTTCAGCGCGAATCTCGTCGTCATTCTCCAGAATTACTATCCGTTCGATCACATTGCGGAGTTCGCGAATGTTGCCCGGCCAATCGTAGTCGGTCAAAGTCTGTTTAACATCCTCAGCCAATCCGGTGAATCGCCGATGGAATTCGTCGTTGAACCTTCGAACAAAGTAGCCTGCGATCGGTACGATGTCTTCGCGGCGTTGACGTAACGGCGGCAACTCGATTGGGATCAGATTAAGGCGATAATAGAGATCCCGACGGAACATTCCAGAGTCAACCGCGCTCGCAAGGTTGATGTTGGTCGCAGCGATGATAAGCGAGTCAACCTTAATGTCCTTCACTCCACCGACGCGACGAAACACTCGGTTTTCGATGACCTGCAACAATTTTACTTGCAGCGCCAGTGTGATCTCACCGATCTCATCGAGATAGATTGTGCCACCAGCAGCAAGTTCAAACTGACCTTTCTTTAACGCCTTCGCGTCTGTAAAAGCGCCTTTTTCGTATCCGAAGAGCTCACTTTCGAGCAGAGTATCCGGCAAAGCCGAGCAGTTGATCGTGATGAATGGACGGTTCCGGCGCGGACCCCGGTCGTGAATCACTCTTGCGAGCAAGTCCTTGCCTGTACCGGATTCACCTGTCAGCATAACCGTCGGCGCTTCGCTGCGAGCAATTTTATCTACCATTTGCAGGATGTCTTTCATCGCTTGCGATGCGGAGATGACATTCTGCGTGTCGAACTGCTTTTGAACTGCCGCCTTGAGGGTTGCGACTTCTGTGTCGAGTTGCTGAGTATAGAGCGCCTTTTCGAGCCGGTTGCGGACTTCATCGAAGACGAGCGGTTTGCTGAAGAAATCGTATGCGCCGAGCTTCATCGCTTCGACAGCGATGTCGGTCGTTCCGAAAGCGGTCATGAAGAGCACAACCACGCGGGGATCACGCTGTTTGATCTCTGCCAACACCTGTAATCCCTGCAAACCGGGTAGTTTATTGTCGAGTATCACGGCGTCTGGCGCAAATCCATCGAACTTGCCGAGCGCTTCTTCGCCCGATGCGGCGGTCTCAACCTCCCAACCGAGGCTTTTCAGGTTCTTCTCAAGCGACCATCGAATGAGCTTTTCGTCATCGATGATCAATACTTTTCCGGCGCTCATATATCATCCTCAGAATTGAAACGATGGATTGGAAGACGGATCCGGAAGCAGGCGCCCTTATCCGGTTCGGACTTCACTTGGATCGCTCCGCAGTGGTTCTCCACAATTGAGCGACAGATCGATAATCCAAGTCCGGTCCCCTGGTGCTTGGTCGTAAAGAATGGTTTGAAAATGTCCTGCAGAATTTCCTTTGGTATTCCGGGACCGGAATCAGCTATTTCGACAAAAACCTGTTCGGCTTCAACTCCGCTTCTAACAGTCAGAGTTCCTCCGTCCGGCATCGCCTGCAAGGCGTTCATCATCAAGTTGACAAACACCTGTTGCATCTGCTGAGAATCGAGCAGAACCGGCGGCAGATTGGGCTCCACTTCCAGCGCTAACTTAACAGTCACGGAATTCATTTGCGCTTCCATTAACGTCAGCGCGCGCCTGATTGGATCGTTCAATGAAGCCGGAATCAATTCGGGAGTCGAAGGACGCGCATAACTGAGAAGGTCGGTTACGGCGCGGTTTACGCGATGAGTCTGTCGCAGAATTTCCTCGAAAATCGCCTCCCGTTCGTCGCCCGGCGGAAGTTCAGCCGAGAGTACTTGCACCGCACTCGAAATGCCCGCGACTGGATTACGAATCTCATGCGCGATCGAAGCTGCCAATTCACCAACGGACGCCATCCTCTCAGCCCGTTCGAGTTCGCTACGGTGAGATCGCTCAAGCTCGGCGCGCATCAATTCAAGTCTATCCCCCAGTCGGTTGATATGTCTGACGACTTGTCCAAGTTCATCGTGTCCTGAAGTGCGGATCCGCGCCGCGAAATTGCCCTTTTCGAGTTCCGCTATCCCTTCGGCGATGCGAGTGATACGCCCCTTCACGAAACGAAAATGTACGCCGAAGGCTGTGCCAACGAAAATGAAAATAATGAATAATGAAGATCCGATCATCCAATTCTGAGCGCTGCTGACGCTTCGTTCTGCTTCATCCGAAGAAACATCGACGCTTAAATAAGACATCACTGGAGTAGGACCAGGATGACAGACCGCGCACGAAGGAAGTCGATGTATCGGTGAAATGGAGGTCACAAGCCTGCGACCGGTTGGATCCAATCGATTGTAATGGAGCAGCTCGCCAATGTTTTGCAATCCTCCCTCTACGGGGAATGACGAACCCACCTCAGTGGGATGGTTAGAGAGACTGACTACTCCGTCAGGACGGATCAAGCGGATTCCTGCTAATGGAGGCTGCGATCCAAACCGAAGGATGAAGTCGCGCACCTCGCTTTGGTGCGTCCCCGTCATAATATTTCGCAAACTGGCGTGAGCCATCATCGAAACTACCGTGAGACGGGTTTCGATGTACTGGCGCTGCTGCTGGACAAGAAAGCGATTGACAACGTAAGCCGTTACAGCGATGCTGACCAGCGACGCCACCGCTAGCGATGTCAATATTTTCGTTCGAAGCGTCGCGGCCATTTTATTTCCCGGTGGACAACGTAAATCCTGAGCGTCCGATTAATACTCGAATGAGAAGCCAGAATGCAATCATATAACAGATTGTAGCGATCACCATGACAGATCCAAATCCCTTCGCCATCGCGATCGTCACCGCCAGCGGTGAAGCGACAACACTCGCAGCGCCGTTCACAGCCCAGCACCAGGCGACTGTTCCAGAACCTTTTTGTCCTGCAGCGCCCAAAGCCGCTGGCAGAGGCATTCCCATCACAAATCCCAGTGGTAACACAAGCAATGCAGCGATGATTGTCTTAACTGCAAGTGGAAGCGAGATCAACCAATGAATCAGACTATAGCCGAGGAAGATGTGAACTGCCATTCCGACGACTATTCCAATGAAGGCCAGTTTAATCAGATAGGGGCGGCGCTTGCCTTCGGTGATGCCCCAGAACATACTACCTAGACCGCTGGCAATCAACATTCCTGCTACAACGGCGCTAGCTGCGTAGGTTGGTTGCTCAAGAAACAGCACAAAACGCTGCAAAAGGGCTGTTTCAATCATAATATACGCCAATCCGATTGCTATGAAATACCCGAGTAAGGCTCCTCGACCGGCATACTTCTCTAACTTATCCCCCCAGAAGAGCGTTGGCAGGATTAACACCGCGATCGTGGCAAGCGCAGATAGACCAAGCAGGACAAAGAGAGTGTAGGTTGCGTAATAATTGAAACGCTGGCCTTCCTTAACTTCGAAGACTCGCAGAAAATCCTGCATCTTCAACAGATTAAAGAAGAATGGCCGTTCATCAGTGTTTGGACGAATGTCGAACGCATAACGGGCAAAGAAGGCGTCTCGATTCGACGATTCAACCAGATTCTTGAAGTAAGTATTGACACGGTGATTGGGCGCATAAACCAGATCGAAACCGAGATTAGTCAGATCGGAACAGAAAGTCGAAATCTCCTTCTGTGTGAACGGTTCTTTCTTAAAAATTACCGTAGCAAGGCTCTCGTATTTAGCGACCAGAATGCACGAGTCAGGATGCGCAATCCCCATCCGTTCGGCGGCGGCAAGATAGAGCGAAACCAGTTTGATCGTCTGTCGCGGCGGTTCAAAGAAGAAACGCGTGAAAGTAAACATCCCACCCGGCTTCAAAGCGCGGATGTAGTCCTCGAAAGCCTCGATAGTATAGAGGCTATTCTCCGACAGGCTGTATGCGCCGGCGGTGGTAGCCGCCCAAGTATCGATCATCGCGACTTGCAATAAGTCGTATTCGCCCGGGTGTCGGCGAGCAAAAGCGCGCCCCTCGGATACTATGCCGGTAACCTTCGGGTGATGATATAGATGACCGTTAAAGTCCGCCAACTTGCCGTTCATCGCATCAAAGATGAGCGGATTGATATCCACAGCGTCCACATGCTTGGAGCCGAGCATCAACGCAGTCAAGACGTCGCGCCCGCCTCCACAACCAATCACCAGCGTCTTACCATCTCCGTGAAGCCTGTGAGCGAGAGATGTGAGATCGTTCGTTAGATAGTTGATTGGTCCGAGATCTTTTCCATCGAAGGGAAGCACCGGCGTCGCAGCGCCATCGTCGATCATCAGCGAGAGATGCGGCATGATCGGGAGCGGGTAGTTCGGCGAAGGAGCCCAAGTGTAGGCGGCGTCTGTACCCGGACGGAACGGAATCGCCATGATCCGGGAAATCGAGTTCCACCGGTTATACTTGACGTCGAATCCCTTGAGCGACTGCCCTTTGCTATATTTGATTTCGAGCCAGTGAGCGCTGTTATTGGTGAATCCGAAGATCAGGGCAACAAGCGCCAACCCAAGCGGTATTTTCCATTTCCCGGAAGAAGTGAACAACGCCGCGGCAATCAATCCTGCCGTAGCGATAAAGAACGGTCCTGACTCGCCTCCCGCCCAGTTCAACAGCGGTATGATGATGACAGCGCCAACCCCCGCCCCAATTAAGTCCCAAGCGTACAGCTTGCCGATGATCTTCGGAAGTGAAGAGAACAGCCCGCTAAATACTAATCCTGCAAAGTAGAACGGTATCGCCGAAAGGATATAGATCGCTGCAAGCCGGTCTGCTATCGCGTCAGGCGCAAGATAGGCGTTTACCGGGATGCGGAAGGCGATGAGCAGGATAACGATCAAGGAAACCGCATAGGCGCTGCTCCAGAGTGGAGCCCAGCGTCCTATCGTTTCAGCGCGGAACTTGTGGGGCAGTTTATGAACTGTCAATCCAGCGGCGGCGAGCCCCAACATCGCCACTGAAATCGCCATAAAGGCAAAGTGATAGAAAAGCGTCGCTGAATAGACCCGAATCAAGGTCAGTTCAAAGGTCAGTAATGAGGCGCTTAAAAGGAAAATTCCCGCCAGTGGTCGCCGCCCGTTCATAGCCTCCTCCACAGTTGCTGCTAACGCATTCGATTCATTGCCCCCCACTCCACGTTCCTTCGGAAAGATAGCTCCCCGCGCTTGCGATTCCAAGCCTCGCCCGCTTCAGGAATTCATCGATAGCGAAGAGGGGCAGTAAATCGTGCAATTTACTGAAGCGAGAGGGGATATGAATTGCAATCTTCGGATCGAAGGCTTTATATTTGAGTAAAAAGGCACATAGTAGTAGTTAGACGTCCGAAAACAGGGTGAGTCTTTCAAGAATATAAAAACTCACGAAATCCCATTAATTAAATAGCCTATGCACTCAATGAATTATCAAGAATTATTCCCCCGGCTCGCTTCGATGGATGCAATCATCGCACGGGCTCGCTGGATATCCAGTCAGGGGGAGCCTCGTCGCGTGGCGGTTGCAGCCGCACACGATGACGCTGCAATCGAATCGGTGGTCACAGCGCAGCGAGAAGGAATCGCGCAAGCGATTCTCTTTGGAGACGCAGCCAAGATCAATCCGCTTATCGAACAACATGGCGGCAATCCCGCCGACTTTAAAGTGATCTCTACATCAGCGGATGAAGAATCCGCCGACGCTGCCGCGGAACTGGTCGGAAAAGGCGGCGCGGACGTAGTGATGAAGGGAATCCTGCCAACCTCCAAGTTGCTTAAAAGCGTTCTGAAGGTGAAATTCGGTCTGAGACGGAAGGGACTTCTTTCGCATACGGCCATCCTGAGCCCGACGAGCTATCCGAAACTATTGGGCGTCACCGACGGCGGTATGGTCATCAAACCGACATTCGATCAGAAGGTTGAGATGATCCGTAACAGCGTCATGGTTTCGCGAGCGCTTGGCGTGGAAATCCCGAATGTCGCAGTCCTTAGTACTGTCGATTACGTCGTGCAAGCATTCCCGGATACGTTTGAAGCATCCGCGCTTTCAAAGATGGCGCAACGCGGCCAGATTCCGCACTGCGTCATCGATGGTCCGATGGGCTTCGACAGCGCTATCTGGCCGAGAGCGGTCGAATATCAACTGATTGAGAGCGAAGTCGCCGGAGAAGCGGATATCGTTGTCGCCGGATCGATCGAAGAGGCAAACGTTCTCGCGAAGTCACTAATCCTGTTCGGAGGAGCCGCATTTGCTGGAGTTATCGTTGGAGCGAAGGCGCCGGTTAGTCTCGTTTCACGAGCTGATAACGCTTACAATAAGCTCGCTTCGATAGCTCTTGCCGTGGTCGTTTCACACTACATCAAGCACGGGTGAGAAATGAAATACACTTATAAAGCCGATCATCCGCTGCGTTCATTCGAAGAAATGCATGCTGTCGTCGCTGAAATGGCAGCGAAATCCGGGCCGTTCCATGTCGTCTCAGCGGTTGCTCAAGACGTAGTCACTCTGCGAGGCCTCGCGCTGGGTCGAAAACTCGGTCTGATAAAAGCTACTCTCGTAGGCCATCCGCGTAGAATAAAGGCTGAGCTGACCAGCGTTGGTATGGATCCGAGTGAATGGGAGATCGTAGAGGAGAAAGATCAGGAAGAAGCAACCCGCGTCGCCGCTCGAATGGTAATGAGCGGGCAAGCTGACATCTTGATGAGAGGACGGCTACTGGCCAGAGACTTCTTCACAACCTTGCTCAATCCTGAGTTGGGTATGCGCAAGCAGGGTGAATTCTGGACGAATATTGTAGTCGCCAAAATTAAACAGCTTGACCGACTCGTCCTCATCACCGACTGCGCACTCACGGGTAAACTTGATCTTCCGGGCCGGCTAAGGCTCATCCAGAATGCGACAGAGTTTGCCGCTTTCCTTGGCGTGAGTGAGCCAAAGATCTCGCTGCTCGCCGCAGTCGAAACTGTCACGCCGGGAATGGAAGTCTCTATCGAAGAAGCCGTCATCGCAAAAATGTGCGAGCGCGGACAGTTCCCGAAAGGCGTATCGATTGACGGCCCCCTGTCGCTTGACCTCTCGCTGTCGCAAGCTGCTGTCGCTAAAAAGAAAATGAAAAGCCCGGTCGCAGGGCAGGCAGACGTGTTGGTGGTTGATTCGATTCACGTCGGCAACCTGCTGTTTAAATCGCTTATCACGCTCTGCGGAGCTGAGTCTGCCTCGGTGATTGTCGGGGCGTCGATACCGATAATTATAACGTCGCGAAGCGAAAATCCGGAGAATGTCGTCAACAGTTTCGCCCTTGCCGCATTAATGATCGGCGAACGGAAGACGGCGAAAAAGGTTGATACCCCGGCATAGTGCGGTATAACAGACATCTGCCGTCGCCAGTATCCTGATGACGGCAGATGAGTCTGTCAGAGAATGCAGTATAGTCGTCATTGCGAGCCTTTCGCCCATCCCGACACCAATCAGGCTTTCGCTGTCAAACAGGCGAAAGGCGAAGCAATCTTTAGCGTTATCAAAAATTTAAACGAAGAGATTGCCGCACCCATCTCCGCAGACTTCGATCTTGTAGGAGTCGAATCGGGCGGTGATGGGTTCGCAATGACATTCTCGGACAAACTCAGATGCAACAGTGTGAGTTATGCTCTATCAGAGGTTTTAACTGATTGCTCTACATATCCGACATGATTATTTGACTTTACGATTAATTATTATATATTAGCAACATAATAGAACAACCAGTTTATCCGCGGGAGCTCCAATATGCTCGGCGAACGCATCAAACAGATCAGGCGCGAAAAGAAGCTCACACAAGAGGAGCTTGCGACTCGCGCCGACGTTAATCGATCCTACCTCTCAGTGATCGAGAACAGTCACTCTTCGCCAACGGTGGACGTCCTCGAGCGACTGGCGCAGGCTTTGGAAGTCAGCCTCTGGACGCTGCTATCTGAGGTTGAAGGCAAGCACTACACCTACGATACGGAAGAAGAATACGAGATGTCCGATGGTCTTCGCGACTTTCTCGAAGACCACGATGAAATGCTCCTCGCCCAACCGAACGCCGCCGAGATCGAAGAGCTTAAACGGATCGTATTTAAAGGTCGGGTTAAGATGGACAAACGCTTCTTTCGGGACGCCCTTCTCGCTATTCGTCGGAGCGGAAAATCGAGTTCATCGAGGAATTAGCCCAACGGTATAACGTCGAGATCCTCTACGTTCCGCGCTCGGAAGAGGGTCTCGACGGATATTCCTTCAGCCGCACCATTGTGCTCACCGACGACCTCTACCCACTCCGCCGCAACTTCATTTTCTGCCACGAACTCGCTCATATACTTCTCGGCCACACAACACGAACGACCAAGCGCATAGCAGATGAACGGGACGCAGATCGTCTCGCTGCCGACTTGATGCTTCCCGAGGAAGAGTTCAGGCTGAAGATGTCCAGGTTGGACTATGCTGAACTTAAGCTCGAATACCCACATGCTTCATGGGAAGTTGTTGCGCGGCGGTGGGCGCAGTTTCGTCCCGCTGTGTTGACAATCTTCGATAACGGCAAGCTGACCAACCGGCTTATCCCTCCCAATCTTGCAGCGCCACCCAGACCGACCGAACCGGAACTCACCGCAGCGCGGAAAACCTACGAAGACCGTTCGAATCTAACCTTTGCTTCACCGCCACTGAAAATCTCCTCTTACTTCATCGACGATGGGCGGGGAGTAGAACGGGTAATACTGCTGACGGAAGTAGAGGAGTGGGAGTGAAGTGTACTGCCATAACCGCGAATGCGTTTGAGTGAGAATCTGAAACTATCGTGACATACCCCTACTGCCAACCCGCCGTGGTTGGCAGATATTGCACATATTCAACATCTTATACCGTCAACCACGGCGGGTTGACAGTAGGGGTGGCAGCTCCCTTTCAATTCTCTGGCAGACTCCTTTCATGGAAATAACGGCTCCTTGCGCCAAAATGCACAAACAAGAAATTAAATCCTCTTCCCCAACTCCCCGCCTCCCCTTCCCAATTGATTGTCGCTTGCTTATATTGATGGATCAGAAGTCCGTCTTTCGTATTCGGGCGACTCTGAACATTGTCCCGACGGATAGGAGTCCCGCGCCCTGAACAATCTCTTGCAGGAAGCTTACGAAGTAGCAACCCCCGAGTTCGCCGGGCCGATGGACCTACTGGTCTATCTTGTTCGAAAACGCGAACTCGACGTTGCCTATATCTCGATTAGCGCTATCGCCGCGGACTTCCTCGCATGGTTAGAGCGCGCCGATCTGGTCGATCTTGACAATGCCGGCGATTTCATCCTGCTCGCCGCGACGCTGCTCCAGTTCAAAGCCGATGATCTACTATCGGCTGGCGAACCGGAAATGACGGAAGCTGAGCTGACAGAGGCTTTCCGCGAGAATCGGTTGGTTGATTTGCTGGCGTTACGAGCGTCTGTCGAGCGACTGGCAGAACTGGAAGAGCATCAGATTGGTCTATTCGATAGGGGCAGTGTTGAGGTTGCCGGGCTGGAAAAGGAATTCACCGAGGAGATGCTTTCTGAGGTCTCGCTATACGATATCGCTCTCGCTTTCCGAGAGCTGATTCAGAACTTACCCGCAGAACCTACGCACGTCGTCGAGCGCATTCCGTTCACCATCGAAGGTCAGATGGCGTTCATACTTTCGTTTTTTACTCAGGCCAAACGAGTGGCTTTCAATAAAGTGGCAGCGGCGCTCGAATCGCGCCTCGCGGTTGTTATGACATTCCTCGCGGTGTTGGAATTAATCCGGCAGCGGCGTCTCTCTGTTCAGCAGTCAGAGACCTTCGGCCCGCTATACCTGGCGGTGAAGGGAGGTTCTGTTGGCTCTTGAACCGAGTCAGAGGCTGATTGAGGCATTGATATTTGCATCCCCGGAACCTGTTCCGGCCGCGCGTCTCGCCGAAGTAATTGATGGGATGACCTCGGAAGAAGCTGTTGCAGTAATCGCTGAACTGAATGCCTACTATGATCGTCAAGGGCATGCGATTCATATTGTTCGCGCTGCCGGAGGTTACCGATTTGCCACACTCCCGGAATTTGGCAAATGGGTAAAACAGCTCTTGGCAGGCTCGGGCAGAGTCAGATTCTCCCGAGCGGCGCTCGAAACCCTCTCGATTATCGCTTATAAACAGCCGGTTTCTAAATCAGACATCGAGAGTGTTCGCCGGGTGGACGGCGGCGGGGTATTGAAACTTCTTCTTGACCGTCGTCTCATAAAGATCACCGGTCGCAGCAAGAGCGCTGGTCGAGCTTTGCTTTATGGGACTACACAAGAGTTCCTGAAGCACTTTGGGCTCGATTCGTTAGCCGACTTGCCCCAGATCAGCGAACTCGCAGCGATGAAGATTAAGACGGCGCAGGAAGAACCTGACCTGTTCGAGAAGGCCGGGGAAGAGTAAAAATCTCCATCTACTGCCAACCCGCCGTGGTTGGCAGCTTAACATGACTATTTCGCCTTTCTGCCAACCGCGGCGGGTTGGCAGTAGATGGAGCGATCATTTCACAACCAAACCGATCGTCATTGTCGATATAACACACGTTCCGGAGAATTGTAAATGGAAATTAAAGGGAAGGACATCCTTGTCCTTGGCGGCTGGGGGCTGGTAGGAACCGCCATCTGCCGCAAGCTTATTGAATATCAACCGCGCAGCATCACTATCGCCTCGCTCACTAAAGCTCAAGCTGAAGAGGCGGTTGCTGAATTAAAGCCTGTGGCTGGCAAGGTTAAGTTCGCCGCCGAATGGGGCAACATTTTCGTCCGCACTGAATTTAAAGACCTTTCGCGCAACGACATCCTCGGCAACCGCGAACGACGACTAACTCTCGCCGCCGACGTCCTCGAACGAACGACCGCAACCTCGTTCAGCCATTTCTTCCTCTATGAGATGATCGCCCGCCGCAAGCCGAACATCGTCATCGACTGCGTTAATACGGCCACCGGCGTCGCCTATCAGGACATCTACGCTTCCGGTCTCCGCGTTCTTGAGATGGTAAAGGGCGCAAAAGCTGGAACCCCGAACGAAGATTTACTCGTCGAAGTTGAGAAACTGCTCGACAGTCTCTACATTCCACAGATTGTTCGTCACGTTCAAGTGATCTACGCTGCCATGCGCGACGCCGGAACACGGACATACGTCAAGGTCGGAACATCTGGCACCGGTGGAATGGGCTTGAACATCCCATATACTCACTCGGAAGACAAACCTTCGCGAGTGCTGCTCTCCAAAAATTGCATCGCCGGAGCCCACTCGCTTCTGCTCTTCCTGATGGGGCGCACCCCCGACGCTCCTTATGTCAAGGAAGTAAAGCCTGCCACTGCTATCGCATGGAAACGAATCCAGCGCGGCGACATCCTAAAAGGCGGTCAACCGATTCCGCTTTATAGCTGCCCGGCCGATAAACCAGTCAAGCTGACAGGCGAACTCAATACCGCGGAGCTTGGGGCTTGCAAGCCATTGGGGACAAATCTTAAAGGTCTCTTTATCGACACCGGCGAAAACGGCACCTTCTCACCCGGCGAATTTACCGCCATCACCACGACCGATCAGATGGAGTACATCACCCCGGAAGAAATCGCCGAAACCATCGCGTGGGAAATCGAAGGCGGCAACTCCGGTCACGACATCGTCGGCGCGCTCGACGGAGCAGTACTTAGTTCAACATACCGTGCTGGAGTGATGCGCTCACAAGCGATCGCCAAAATGAAGTCGATGATGCAGAACGCCAAGGGCGACCCGGTTGCGTTCGAGCTGCTCGGCCCGCCGCGTTTGTCTAAACTGCTCTATGAGGCAAACCTTCTAAAGCAGGTCGCGACCGGCATCAACGGCGTTCTGAAATCGACGCCTAAAAAACTCTCCGACGCCATCGCCAAGCTCATCAAGAGCGACGACGATCTCCGCAGTCGGATTGTATCGATCGGCATCCCGATCCTCCTTCCTGATGGCAAATCGTTGCTGAAGGGCGCATTCACAAAAGTTCCGGCAGATCCACGCAAGACAAAGTTTGCTGTCACCCCGGAAGCCATCGAGAACTGGGCTCGCAACGGCTGGGTTGACTTGCGGGTTGAGAATATGAAGACATGGCAGGATCGGTTCGCCTTGTTGAAAAAGCAGGCGGAATCGTACTCAACCGAAGACACTTCCTCGAACACCATCCGTGACGCGGCATTCTGGAACCTCGACGGCCCGTTGGACGAAGGCGAACTGGTCGGCTGGATCTTTATCGAAGAAGAAAAAGGCAACCGGATGAAGTCGTAAGGCTTCGATATTGAAGTACAGCGGACATTCTTGTCGATCTTGTTCGGAACTCTGAGTAGCGGCGGCGTTAAAAGTCATTTATATTGAAGGCTGATAACGTCGCCGCTTTCTATTATTTCCAATTTCAAATTCCAAATTCCTATGCCTCTTCCCCTTATAGCATTAGATGGCCCCGCCGGCGCGGGTAAGTCAACCACTTCCCGTCAGGTGGCTTGGCGGCTCGGCATTCCTTACCTCGACACCGGAGCGCTCTATCGGGCGGCAGCCTGGGCGGCGCTAAAAGCCAAAGTCGATCTGAAGGATCCGGCAGCGATTAATCGTTGCGTTGAAAAAGCGAGTATCTCTTTCGCGCAGACTTCCGGCGGAATCCGCATCTGGGTGGATGGAACCGACGTCACAACGGCAATCCGTCAGCCTGACGTCAACTTGGCTGTAACTCCCGTCTGTGAGGTTTCCGATGTGCGCCGCAGACTGGTCGCGATGCAGCGTGACTGGGCGGCGCGTGGATTCGGTATCATGGAAGGTCGCGATATCGGCACGGTCGTGATTCCTCACGCCGGACTGAAGATTTTCTTCTGGGCGAGACCGGAAGTTCGAGCAATGCGTCGCGCTAAGGAAATGAGCATCGATGGCGATCCGACCGCAATTGCCAAGCTTGCTGCAGAGATCACCGAACGAGACCGCCGGGATATGAGCCGCGAAGATTCTCCACTGAAACAGGCCGATGACGCGATCATTCTCGACAGCAGCGACATGACCTTTGGCGATCAGGTCGATTTCATAATCCGACTTGCCTCTGAGCGATTTGGAACCCGACTATACGCAGCAACAACGCACTCATGACAGATACAACCGGTAATACAGCTACCCGGATGCGGCTCGGATACCGGCTGACCTGCATTCTCGCAAAGACTATCTTTAGGGTTATCTGGGGTTTAAAAATCCGGGGACGGGAGAATATTCCTAAGAGCGGACCGTTCATCCTCGCCTCAAATCACAAATCTGGATTCGATCCACCGATTGTCGGCGGATGCTGTCCTCGTGAAGTTCATTTCGCAGCGAAAAAGGAGTTGTTCAAGACGCCGGTGATCGGTCCTTGGATTACATACCTAAACTCCATCCCCGTCAAGCGAAGCGGCTTCGATCGTGAGGCGCTGGTAAGGCTCGGGGACGCCCTCGAAAAAGGCGGGGCGATCATCATGTTCCCTGAGGGAACGCGCCACCTCGACGATCGGCTCCACCCACCCAAAGCTGGAATCGGAATGATCGCTTTGAAGTATAATGCTCCGATCGTCCCGGCTTACATTCAAAACAGCGTATGTATTCGAAAGCAGGTTCTGCACAGGAATCTCACTCTTACATACGGCAAACCTTTCACCGTAGCAGATCTTGGCGAGTTACCCGCCGGGAAGGAAGCGTATCAGTATATTGCCAATGAGGTGATGAAGCGGATTGCGGAAGTGGGACGCGTTGAACCGCCGGTGGATGTTATGGAGCTGGCTGAGGTAGAGTGAGTGCTTCAGTATGGCAGGCAAAACAAGCCGCCTTGGATTTCCCTGAGGCGGCTTGTTTATTCGATCTACGTTGGCATTCTCACCTCAGCAAGACGCACTTTCTGCTGATTTGGGCATCATTTACCTGCAAATGTATCACATAGACGCCATCAGGTAAATTTGGAAATACCGCCGGAATGCTGTGTACGCCTGCCGCAAATCGATCGACAACTGGTACAGCTACTATGCGACCACTCAGATCATAGAGTGAGAGCGTCACATCTGAATATACCGGAAGTGACAAACGGACAGTTGTCGATCCATTGAAAGGATTGGGAGCCACAGAAAAGTCAAATTCTACGGGAGTTATCGTACTTCGCCCTACCGCATCTGGATTGACCTCAATCCTCCACTCCGCTGAATCTCCCTCCGTGCCATCGGACAGAGTCGCTTTTACGAAATAGACGCCGTACTGTCGGAAGGCAACATTTGCTGTCAAACCATCGCCTATCTCGTGATCATCAAGGAACCATCGACTCTGAAGGCTGTCCGAATCCGGATTGAAGGGAACGATTTCGAAATCGAGTGTTGTGTCAATTGTCGCTGTAATAAGTTCTTCAGCAGGGAATGATTCAAAGATTGCCGACCGGACAGAGACCGACCAGACCACTTCATCGGATGCCTCCCCATACGTCGCCAACGCAGAGAGAGAGTATGAACCGCAGCGGTTGAGTTGGAGTTCAAAAGATTCATTATCTGAAACAACACTCTGCTCGAAATTCGATAGGTCAGTCAAGGCCCAGTCGTACCCGACCAAAGCTCCTTCAACCGCCGCGACTTCAACACTGAAGGATTCGACAACCCCTCGCTTAATACACAGATCGAGCGTGTCCGGTTGATACGAAGTAATGAAAAAGTCTCGAACATGCACGCTCCAGGCAACCGAATCGGCCTCATTTCCGTCGGAGATACAGCAGCGGATAATCTCATCGCCTACTTCGGGAAAGTGAATGAAGATGGTTGTATCGACGGAAATCAGACTGTCGTTTCGACGCCACTCCCGTAGTAAGGAATCCATCTGCGCGTCAGCAGCGACCACCGAGAACATAACTGTGTCGCCGGTCAGGACGGTCAGTTCGGTAGTGTCAGGCGTGATTTCAGTGATGAGGGGTTGCGTTCTCTCGAAGGGCAATTTCACCAGCATACCACCCCCTTGAGCCTGTCCTCCGGGCAGTCCTCCCCAGCCCGCACATATCGCCCCTCCATCGGGAGCGAACAGAATCGAGTTTAGTTTTATAGCCCAGTAATCCCCCCACTCTTGACCGATCATTCTGTGCCAGGATGGAATCCCATCGTGGTCGGTGCGGAGAATAATCGCCTCGCCATGACCATTGTTAGAAGGTCCCTCGCCAACCATTAAGTAATCTCCATTCGGCGCTTCGATAGCGCACCCTAACCAACGCGCGTGACCTTCGCTTCCCAAATCATAACGCCGCTCCCAAATGCTCTCACCTTGTGCGGATAATCGCATTGCCCAGTACTCGCTGGGGTTGCCCTCAGCCTGCAAATTAGCGAGAATTCCAACCACCAGCCAACCTCCCTCACGACAGTTGATAATCTGAGAGAACATCTCGGAGAGAGGCGTTTGCAGGTCGAATCGTTCAAAGAACCGCTCCCAAATGATTCCGCCGTCTTCGTCCACTTTCACCAACCATGCCCCCGATCCGGTTCGCCCGGCGAGGATAACTCCATCGTCTATCTCCTTCATCGAGTAAAAGTACTCAACGCCACCTTCACCATATTGAAATTCCCATATCACATCTCCTTGACCGTTCAGCTTGATCAGATAGCCATTATCGTTGGGTCGTATCAGCGAGTCGCCATGGAATCGAGTATAACCGGCTGCGAGCAGGTTTCCGTCTTTTAACTCGATGACACTGTAGCAATTCCCGCGTGGTTCGCCATAGAAGTTGCCCCAAATCGGATCCCCGTCAGCATCAATCCGTATCACCCGGAAGCGAATGACGCCATTGTCCTGCGCTAGCCCACCGATTAGAAAATCAGAATTATCGAGCTCGATCAGCGTCTGGGCGTTCTCGATTGAGACCGCATCTCCATACTGCTGTTGGGTGATTAATCGTCCTTCGCCGTCGGTTTTGAGAAACCACCAATCATCAGAGTGACCGTTCACTTTGTTGCCGCACATCGCATAGTTGCCGTCAGCAGTGAGATAGATATCGGTGAAACAATCATTCAAATCCACGCCAAAAACCCGCACCCACTGAGGTTCAGGCTGAGCGGAAGCCGTCGAGGCGAATGCCAAAAATAAAAGCGCTGTCAGGCAGCGCTTTACTGATCGTGACGATTCGAGCATTGGGAACTCCCAAACGAGGCTGAAGCCGTCTTTATTGACTTCTAAGTTATTACTTCCACTAACAAAAGTCCAGTCATTTTATATCACTAACTTCTGAAACAATGCCCGTCGATGAATTCAATCAGTCGCTGTTCTACTTCGCCTACAGTTTCGGGATTGTCGCGACGTCCTCGCAAATCGATAAATTGATGCTCTGGCAAATTAGGCGGAACCCACCGCACTGGATCGTCACGCCCGGCGAAGACTGTGAGCGTCGGCGTTCCGACTCCGACCGCGATATGCAGTAGGCCGTTATCCCCCCCGATCAGACCGCCCGTCATCTTCATCACCGCGCCTGTAACAAGCAGATCGTCCGCTCCAACCCAATGGACGTCTAATTGGGTTTCATCCTCTAACTCTTTCAGCGCGGCGCGTTCACTGTTAGCTGCAAACAGGAGCCAGCAAGGACGGTACTTTGGTTCGATCCGCAAGAGAAGTTCGCGCCAGTATGAAACGCTCCACTGCTTCCACTCACGTTTGCAGAAGGGAGCCAAACTCAGAACCAATCCCTTGTCACTGGCCGCTTCACCTACGAGTTCTCGAGCGGCCAGATACTCCTCATCTCCCGGATAGAGTCGAGGCAGCAGCAAGGCGGTATTGTCGATATCAAACTTCATCACGCCCACGGGTTCGAGCAGCACACGTTTGGCGATCGGGCTGTAGACTGCTTCCGTAATCGGTTTAATCGGGTTAGTGTAGAAGAGTCTTCGCCGGGGCAGATCGTAGCCAACTCGGTGGGGCGCGCCTGTCATTCGGCAGAGCAACGCCGAACCGGGCGTGCTGAGAGCGTCGATTGAAACCTTGTATTTCTGTTGTCTTAGATCGGATATCAGCGGTTGATATGATTTTATCGGTGCCCCGCGAGTCGGCGCGACGATGATGCGACGGATATCGGGATTGTTGCGGAGGATTTGAGCAGGAATTCTCTCTGCCAGAACATCTACAACTACGTCGGGAAAAGCCTGTTTGAAAGCGCGGATAATCGGAGTCGCGAGGAGCGTATCGCCCATCGCCCGGAGCAGAACAAATAACGCCTTGTCGCCTGATTTCAGGGCAATTGAGGACTGCATTACAAAAACGCCTTGGTCAGATTTTGCCCTGCACTGACGGTTCTGTGATTGTAGGTTTCGATTTTCAGCAGAACGATTTGAAGTGCGAACTGCTTGTAAAGTTCATCCAAGCAAATCCTTCAACACGGCGAGATTGCGGGCATAATCTTCCAATTCGCCCGGCGTTTCAAGCAAGCCCGGAACGTCTTTGAAACGTGGGTCTTCTATCAGGCGTTTGAATGGATGAGCGCCGATCTCGCCTTTGCCGATGTCTTCATGGCGATCCACCCGGCTGCCAAGCTTTTTCTTGGTGTCGTTCAGGTGGAAACAGGCGATTTTGTCGCAACCGACGATTTTGTCGAAAGCGCCGAATACTTCCTCGTAGCCCCGGTCTGAAGTCCAGTCGTAACCGGCGGCGTGGATGTGGCAAGTGTCGATGCAGACGGCGATGCGGTCGGGAGCATTGGTAAGGTGGATCATCTCGGCGATATGTTCGAATTTATAGCCGAGGTGGCTGCCTTGCCCGGCCGTAACTTCAAGCAGACATTTGGATTTGCCGTCTGGGTGCTTATCGAAAATCTCTTTCAGCGAATCGGCGATCCGTTGCAAGCCTTCCTTCTCGCCAGTTTCAAGGTGTGAACCGGGGTGCAGCACTACGCCGATGAGACCGAGTTGGTCGCCGCGGATTAACTCGTCGAGATAGGCGCGCTTCGACTTTTCACGATTCTCTTCGACCGGCGCGCAGAGGTTTATCAGATAAGCGGCGTGCGATACCGCGTGTGTGACGCCGCATTCCGCGCGAAACTTTTCCCACTTCTCGAGTTCGCTGTCGCTGAAGGGTGGGGCGTTCCATTGATGTTGATTTTTCGAAAATATCTGGATTGCCGGAACGCCAAGCAATTTGGCATTTTGAGGGCCTTTCGATACCCCTCCGGCGGTCGAGACGTGTGCGCCAAGAATCATGTATTGAATTGAAATTTGAAAGTTAAAAGACGAAAGGAACGGCTGTCAATCCCGCACTGGCGGGATTGTGAGAGAATGAGTTTGCGCAGTCAATCCGGCAAAGCCAAGTGGACAGCCTTGTTTGACGAAAGGTTTTACGAAAGGTTCGCCTATTTATCCAAAACAGATCTTATGTAAATGCTCGCTCACACCGCTTCCTTAAACTTCTCCACGCCTTCCTTGTAGAGATTCCCGCCATGAGAGTCCTGCGCGACGATGACCTCGAAGTCTTCTACTACGAGACGGCGGATCGCTTCGGGACCAAGCTCGGGGAAAGCGACGACCTCAGCCTCTTTGATCGAGCGGGCGATCAGCGCAGCGGCTCCGCCGGTGGCCGCGAAATAGACTGCGCCGTGCTTCTTCATCGCTTCGACTACATTGGAGCCGCGCTCACCTTTACCGACCATTCCCTTCAAGCCGATAGCGATCAGCGTCGGCGCATAAGCGTCCATCCGGTAGGAAGTCGTCGGCCCGGCGGAACCGATCACATTGCCCGGTTTGGTTGGCGATGGCCCCATGTAATAGATCGTCTGACCGTCGATTTCAATCGGGAGCGGTTCTCCTGCATCGAGCAGTTCGCACAGTTTCTTGTGAACCGCGTCGCGCGCCGAATACATCACGCCTGAAAGACTGACAACATCGCCCGCTACGAGTGAGCGCGCTGTTTCTTCGGATAGAGGGAGTTGGATTTTTATTGGGCTATGGCTCATTGGAGGCTTTCTGATATTTTGATTTCAGATTCTGGATTTCAGTTTGGATTCGAAGACTTCGGTGAAGGTGTCAAACGCCGGTTTGGTGAAGAGGACAAATCGCACCAGGCGAGGATATTCGTGGGTGGTGAGGAATTTGATGGTTTCGGTCAGCATCAAGCGAGCTGACTTTTCCATCGAGTATCCGCCATGGCCGGCCCCAAGCGCAGGGAAGGCGATACAATCCATCTTTGAGTGAAACGCGATGCTGAGCGCATTGGTTGTCGCACGCCTGATCGAGTCGTCACACGGCGAGCCGTTTAGATGCATCACCGCAGCGTGAATCACCCATTTTACGGGAAGCGCCCCGCCGCTGGTGAGTGCAGCGCCGCCTAATTCGATAGGTCCGTGAGCGTAGCACTCTTCTTGAATTTCATAGCCGCCGCGCTTGCGAATCGCGCCCGCCACGCCCGATCCAAGAGTCAGGTCGGTGTTGGCGGCGTTGACGATAGCGTCGGTGGTCTCGTCGGTGATATCGCCGACGGTGAGTTCAATTCGGTTGATCATAATGTTTCAATATAACAACTCCCCCTCATCAAATGAAGAGGGGGAGTGAAATAACTCGAAAAGAAAATGCAGGCGCAGTAGGATAGGCGTCCCCGCCTGTTCATTTCAAGTGTGAAGCCCACTACCGACCCGCCGCGGTCGGTAGGGGCGAGGCATCGTTCCGTTTAACTGCCAACCGCGGCGGGTCGGCAGTGGAAGGTTGGAGTGTAAATCGGTGGACAAGCGGGGACGCCTATCCTACTGATTCTCCTCCTCAATCACCGCCCGTAGCTTTTCCCAGCCTGCTTCCAACGCCTCTGACATCACCTTGGTCTCGCCGATCATGGGCATGAAGTTGACGTCTCCGTTCCACCTCGGGACAATATGAACATGCAAATGCCCCGGCAAACCGGCGCCAGCGACTCGACCGAGATTCATCCCGATGTTGTAGCCATGAGGGCTATAAGCCTTCTCAAGCCATCCGGTCGCCTTCTGAACCGTCGCGAAAATCGCCGAAGACTCTTCGGGAGTGATCTCCTTCAATTCGCCGACATGTCTCTCCGGCGCTACCAACAGATGACCGTTGTTATAGGGGAAGAGGTTCATCACCACGATTACTGGTGAGCGGGAATAAAGGACGAGCCGCTCCCGGTTGACACCGGAAGCGGCTGCGTCACAGAGAAAACAGTCGGAAGAAGGCAGATTGGCGCTCTTGATGTATTCAAGCCGCCAGGGAGCCCAAAGCCGATCCAATTATTCGTCCTCGGCGCCGCCCTTGGCGCGACGTTCTTCGTAGGCGGTGGTCAGTTTGGTCTGGATATCGCCCGGAACTTCCTCATAGTGCGAGAAGCTCTGACGATGGATGCCTCGCCCGCCGGAAAGCGAGCGAAGGGTGCTGGAATACTTGTGTAGTTCCGCCAACGGTACTTTGGCGCGAATAACCTGGAAACGGCCTTCGCGGTCCATTCCGCTGATTTTACCGCGCTTGGAAGAAATATCGCCCATTACATCGCCCATCGCTTCTTCAGGGACGCGCACTTCGAGGTCGTAGATCGGTTCAAGTACTACTGGTTTCGCTTCCTTGAAGATCTTCTTGAAGCCGATCGATGCAGCGATTCTAAAGGAGTTTTCGGACGAGTCAACCGTGTGGTAGCTGCCGTCATATACTGTACAGCGAACGCCCACTACCGGGTAACCAGCGACGACGCCGTCAACCAGCGTAGCGCGGATGCCCTTTTCGATGGCGGGGATAAACTTGCCGGGAATGACGCCGCCGACAATAGCGTCCACGAACTCAAACGCTTGGTCGCGAGGAATAGACTCAACCTTTAACCAGCAGTCTCCAAACTGCCCGCGCCCACCGGTCTGCTTCTTATACTTGCCCTGTCCGTCAGCCTGTCCTTTGATTGCTTCACGGTAAGGAATGCGGGGTTCAACCTGATCTACCTCTACACCGAAACGTTCTTTCAATTTCTCAGCAAGGATGCCAAGATGAAGTTCGCCTTGACCTTCTACGATCAACTGAGCCAGTTCGACGTCGTAGTGAGACTTGATCGAGGGATCTTCCTCAATCAGGACGTGCAGGCCGTGCGCCAGTTTCTCTTCTTCGCCGCGGGTTTTTGGAAAGACTGCTGTGCGGGTAACAGGTTCTGGATAGGCAATGCCCGGCAGAACAACACTGTCCTTGGGATCGCTGAGAGTGTCGCTGGTATGGGTGTTCTTCAGCTTGACAAGCGCCGCAATGTCTCCGGCTAATACTTCATCGGTGGACTTTCGAGTCTTGCCGCTGGTCATATAAATCTGACCAATCTTCTCAGCGTGGCCTCGGCTCGAGTTCAGCACTTCCGAGCCGGTGCTAAGTGAGCCGTTGAAGACTCGAAAGAAGCTTAGATCTCCGACATGTTGTTCAGAGATCGTCTTAAAGACTAAAGCGGCGAGAACGCCATTCGCATCACACGAGAGTTGGACGCCTTTTTCTGTTCCGACAATCTTGCCCTTTACCGGCGGTCGGTCACTGGGAGACGGACAGACTGAGGTTATGAAATCGAGTAGAATCGAGGTTCCGACCTGTCGTTTGCCTGCTCCGCAGAGAATCGGGTTGAGCGTTCCCTGCGCCAAGCCCTTCCGGAGTCCCTGAAGTAACTCGTCCTGTGTGAGAGTATCGTTCGCGAAGAAGTTCTCCATCAGCGAATCGTCGGCCTCGGCTGCCCGTTCGATCAGCTTCTGACGCCATTCGTCCGCTTTGGCTTTTAGATCGCCGGTCGGATCGGTGCGAGACTTTTCCGTGCCATCCGAATTGAACGTGACGACTTTCATCGAGATCAGGTCGAGTATCTGATTGAAGGCTTCAGAGCCGGGATTGATCGGGATTCCGGCGACTACAGCGCCTTCATAATTCTCGATCAGCGAGCCTGCCACTTTGTCGAATTCGACAAATTCTTTATCAAGATGATTGATGTAGAAAAAGCGCGGGAGCTGTTCGACGGCGGCGTGCCCCCAGACCGTGTCAGTTCCAACCTCGATACCGGATGTCGCGTTGATTAATACGATAGCGCAGTCAACCGCCTTCAGCGATGATATCACATCACCCTGGAAGTCCATAAAACCCGGCGCATCAAGGATGTTAAGCTTGATTCCTTTGTGGTTTGCAACCAGTAGGGTAGTGGTGATCGAAATACGACGATTGATCTCATCCTGATGATAATCGCTCTGGGTGTTGCCCTCCTCGATGCTCCCCATCCGGCTGATAGCGCCGGAGCGGAAAAGCAGCGATTCGGCGAGTGTAGTCTTGCCTGCCCCTTGGTGCGATATAAGGGCGATGTTTCGAATTCGTTCCGGGTGCGCTTCCTTCACGGGTAACCTCTGTGGCAACTGAAGAATGCAAGCTGTCAGCCCTCTGCGGCTGACAGGCGGGTAGATGACTATGAATTGTAGCTGTCAACCCTCCGCGGTTGACAGTCGGATCACAAAGAAGTCTCATCATCCGTCAACCACAGAGGATTGACGGCTTGGCTGAGGGAGGGACAGATTAGCGTCAAGCCAGAAATGTCCCAAGTATGTTATTATATGTATGGAGTCAGGGAAAGTCAATGCGAGGAGTTCGGATTAAGAAGCTGAGATTCGGAATTGCTCATTCTGATGCAAATTGAGCAAATGTTCGTGCGGAGGAAGCGTAAGAGGAATTTTAATTTTGCGCAAGCGTTGCACCGGCGGCGGCGGCTTCCTGTTTTACAGTCTGTCAGAGAATCGGCTTTAACTCGAAGCGCCCCTTCTGCCAACCCGCCGCGGTTGGCAGATATTCGACAGGATCATTCTTACTCTGCCAACCGCGGCGGGTTGGCAGTAGGGGTAAGGATGATTTGGGCATTCTCAAACAGATTCTTCAACTGTGTAGCCCGCACAGCTATTAGGGAGTCAATTTGATGAAAGTCTGAATAGCTGTGCGGGTTACCCAATGAGATAGAAGGACGGGCAGGGACGCCCGTCCCTCTACTCATCATTTATCTACTTCGAATACCGCTTCTTAAACTCTTCTGAAGCCTTATCCCGCTTGGCTTTCTCATCGGCGGGCATCTTGCCGATGAACCAGCGGTGTTCGGGCATATTTAGGATCTCGTCGATCTTCTTGCGCACATTTTCTGCACCGGATTTGTTGCCGGCAAGTTCAGCCTTTTCAGCTAACTCACGAGCCTGAGGAACCAACTCGGTGTAGAATCGATGCGCCACTTCATAGAATCCGTGCCATTGAGTATAGTCCGGCGCAAACATCGAAGCGCCCATTCTCGCCCGACGACCTTCATGATGCCAAAGGAAGTACCATGTCCACTCGATCTCGTCATCGAATTGGACGTCTTTGGAAATCATCTTCTCGGCAGTCAGTGAAGCGATCAAGTCCTTGCCGGGAATGGCAAACTTGGTGTTGTAGAGGTTCACTACGTTGTCATATTGGTGATAGAATGACTGGACGTAATCAGGAGTATGACAGACTCCGCAGACCAGTTTCATATCGTTCCGGCGCGCTTCCCACGGTTTGACTTCGACTCCCTGTTTCTTGTAAGCCTCATCCACCTTTTCAGAAATCGCTGGCCGCAATGTCCAGGAGATTCTGTTGCCCACGTCGTGCGTCAAAGGCAGATCCGGCGTGGCTGACATATGGCAGGTAGCGCAGGTCGGAGCAGCGCTGTAGTCTTCTCCCAACACCCATTTTGAGGAATTGAGGTTCATCTTGTCTTTATTCGCATAGTAAGCTATACCGTGCTTCGACTCCTCGTAGATCTCTTTTTGCGGATGATCCGGCCCGAGATGACAGCGACCGCAGTTCTCGGGCTGGCGCGCTTGCGCCGCGGAGAAGGCATGACGGGTATGGCAGGCTGAGCAGGAGCCTGTGGAACCATCGGGATTAATCCGACCGATGCCGGTGTTCGGCCACGTGTCTGGATCAAGTTTGCCCGGACCGGTCACCTTAACTTCAGCGCCGTGGCACTGGCGACATCCTGATACTGCCGCAGCTTCTCCTTCCGCCACTTCTCCCAAGATGTTATCGAGTGAGCCGAGAATCTGAGCAGCTTTAGCGTGGTGGCTGGCTGTGAACTCAACAACTTCTTCTTTGTGGCACTTGGCGCAGTCGAAGGGCGAGACGATGACGCTGATGCTGTAGCCATTATGCTCAAAAGCATCCACGTCGCCTTTATTAGCCGTATGGCATTCATAACAGCCAACATTCGCCCCGTAATGCTTCGAAGAACCCCATTGGTCGTAGATACCCGGATTAGAAGCACGGTGGCATTCGATGCACGCTTTGCTTTCGTCGGAGAGGTTTGGCAAGTAGGTTTGTGTCTGATTCGGCATTCCGGCGGGAGCCGCGCCGATGACGAGTGCGACGAAAAGATTAAGTAATTCCGTCAAAGTTCCTCCGATTTAGGTGCGTTTATTCGATAGTTACTTGAGAATATAATTACATGCTTCTTGCTCTGCAAATTTTAACATATGGTAAAAAAGCAAACCGCCCCGAGAATTCTCTTCTTGAGGCGGTAGCTTCTGTAATGGCACAAATAGTCTATCCGAAAATGACGCAAGGAGTTTCAACCGCCGTCGCCGCCCCGCCGGTGACGGTAAATAGTGGCAGGATTTCAAATACATACCGTCACCGTCGGGGCGGCGACGGCGGATTCGAGATGCCACCAACTCATTCTGACAAACTCAAATCCACCCACTCACATACTCATCAACCCACCCTGACAATGAAAATCGGGATGTCGAGGTTTCTTCTAACCGGCGAAGCCGTCGTTCCCGTGAATAGATTAAGCGGGAAACTGTGACCGTGGCCTCCCAGAACCAGTAGATCCAGTTGATTCTCTTTCGCGATCCGTACAATTTCTTTGGCTGGTTCTCCGAAACCGAGTTTGCTTTGGACTTTTACGCCTAACGAGCCTATTTCGCTCTTCAACCGTTCGAGATAACTCGCATCCGAACGAACTTCCTGGTCGGCGGATTCACTCTGCCAGTAGCGCGGCCCCATACCTTCGGCGATGTGAATTAGTATGATCTCGGCGTCGTCGCGCGTCGCTAATGGGATTGCCTGAGCAAGGATTTGTTTGTCGAGTCTGGTCGCTTCGAGGGCGACTCCGATGCGACGATAAGGAGCCTGACGCAAGTCGTCAGCGCGAAACTCCGGCGATTCACCCTCAATTTTTCGCTTTATCTGCTTCAGAAACGGAGCGAATGTCACATAAAGTAAGAGAACTCCAATGATAACCGCGGCCGGTATTACTACCATTTTAATCCAGACGCCAGACTCGCCTGCCGAAGCAATCCAACCACTGATCGTCGAGGTCGCAAGCTTAACATTCAGCCCAACGATGATTATGGCCGTAATCCATGCGAGGATCCGCACCCAGAGCTTGCTGGTAAAAACACCCATTTTGCGTGGATCGCTGCTGAAATGGATCAATGGAATCACCGCAAAGGGAAGTTGAAGCGAGAGAATAACCTGCGAAAGAATCAGCAGCCTGAAACTCCCTTCCGCTCCCATCAACCAAATGGTGATTGCCGCCGGTATAATCGCGAGAGAACGAGTCACCAGCCTTCTCACCCACGGCCTCAGATGGAAGTTAATAAAACCTTCCATAATGACCTGCCCGGCGAGCGTCCCTGTTAGAGTCGAACTCTGCCCGCTACAAAGAAGCGCGATTCCAAACGCCATACTCGCGAAAGTGGTTCCGATCAAGGGATCGAGAAGACTGTGCGCTTGCGAGATGTCGTTCACCACAACGCCGCGAGTATGGAACGCCGCAGCCGAAACGATCAGAATCCCGGCATTGACAAAGAGCGCCGCATTCAAGGCGACCGCCGAGTCGATCAGATTGTACTTACAGGCCTGCGCCGTATGCTTGGATGTAGCTCGTATGTCCCGTGTCTGAACCAGAGCCGAGTGAAGGTAAAGGTTATGCGGCATCACTGTCGCGCCTAATATCCCGATGGCAATATAGAGACTCTCGCCATTCAGTCGGGGAACCAAGCCAGCCGCGACGCTGCTCCATTCCGGCTTAGCGAGTATCACTTGCAGGAGAAAGCAAGCTCCAATTGTCGCTACAAGTACCAGAATGAAGGCTTCAACCTTCCTGACGCCGAGATGCTGAAAGTAAAGCAGTAAGAGCACGTCAGCAGCCGTAATAACCACACCGAGGAGAAGCGGTGTCCCGAAGAGCAGGTTCAGACCTATGGCCGTTCCTAACACTTCAGCAAGATCGCAGGCGACAATCGCGACCTCACATAACACCCAGAGTGCCATTGCGATTGGTTTCGGATAGGAGTCCCGGCACGATTGGGCAAGATCTCGACCAGTGACAATTCCGAGTCGCGCGGAGAGAGTCTGTAATAAAACCGCCATCGCGTTCGACATCACCAGCACCCACAGCAACTGGTAGCCGAATCGTGATCCGCCTTCGATATCCGTCGCCCAGTTGCCCGGATCCATGTAACCTACGCTTATCAAGTATGCTGGCCCGATAAACGCAAAGAGGCGGCGCAGTAATCCAACCTTTTCCGGGACGCCTACGCTGCCATGAACCTCGGCAAGAGACTTTTCTGACGCTTCGCTCACAAATCCTCTCTAATTATCTGCAGGGGACAACACTTCCGCCTGCAAAAAGAGTTATTGAATGCTTTTAACCTGAATCGCAGCCGCAACCAACCGACCAATGGAAACCATCTTGCCATGCACTTTCAAGTGCACTGGGCCATCAAAAGGCGAAAGCTCTACGAAAGTGATATTTACTCCGGGAACGAGACCAAGATCGCCTAAATACGCCAGAAGTTCGGCATTTTCATCATCCACTTCGACAATTAACGCGGCGCTGCCTATAGCCAGTTCGCATAACGGGATACGGCCGTCTTTTTGTGCGATACCTGAAGGATCGGGAATGGGCGCTCCGTGCGGATCGGACTCTGGGCGCCCAAGGAAGCTGTCCAAACGTTCGATGAATTTATCCGATACCGCATGCTCAATCCGGTGAGCTTCGAGATGGACTTCCTCCCATCCGTAACTGAGCGTTGTTGTGAGGAATAGTTCTAACAGCCGGTGACGACGCACCAACAATGCCGCCGTGGATCGCCCCTCTTCCGTTAAGTCTATCGGCTTGTGAGACCGACGCTTAACCAGACCTTTGGAGGCAAGTTTGGATATCATCAGCGTCACAGAGGGATCCGACACGTCGAGTCGCCGGGCAAGCTCAGAAGTCTTTACCGGACCTTCATTGCGAGCTATGGCGAGAAGATAATCCTCTTCAGCCGAACTTAGGACAGCCGCACTATTCAATGCAAACCAATTAAATATTTATTTAAATTCGCCTAAATATAATTTCATCCAATCGATTTGTCAAATGGATGGACAGAAAGGTTTGTACGCGCTTTTCTTCACTCGACAACACAGCTTAAGGCGTTCCGCAGATAGAAATGAGTCTTGGATTTACTCGATTTTAATGGTCAAATATCGGTAGGACGGAACTCCGGGGACTGTTGCTGAAACCCTTACAGTGCCAGTAGCGCGAGGATTTATCCCGCCATTTTATGTTCTTACAGTGGGACTGTGCGGGATAAATCCTCGCGCTACCGGCACACAAGTCCAAGATAGTGCGTGACGAAGGAAATTGCGATTTGGGCAACAGACCCTCTGTACCCGTCATGACAAGCCTGCAAGAATCAAACGAGACGGGTACGGAGCCCCGTCCTACCGATATTTTCGAGTTTTTCAAACGACACAGGGATGCTTGTATGACGAACAATCAACCTCTATCTTTACCTTGTGGCAAAGAAAAAAACATCCAAACGATCCAGGTTCAGAATCAGAGGGCTGCTTCTGAAGGGACTGCTGTTCATCGTAGCAGCGCTCTCGCTTATACTTTTGGTCACCGTCCTGCAGGTTTACTGGCTCCGCGATCATAATCCTAAAAGCACATCATGGATGCGACTCAGAAAAGTCGAAGCGAAGGAAGCAGGGAGAAAATTCGAGCTGAAGCATAGTTGGACGCCCCTTAAACAGTTGCCTCGCCATGTTATCAACGCGACCATCGCCGCTGAGGACGGAGATTTTTATAAACACCACGGATTTGATTGGACGGCTATTAAGAAAGCCTACGCTCAGAATGAGAAGACTGGCAGGATAAAACGGGGCGGATCGACTATTTCCCAGCAGCTCGCTAAAAACCTTTACCTTTCACCAAGCCGTTCTTATGTGAGAAAGCTCCGAGAAGGCATAATCACATACTTCCTTGAGAAACTTCTAACCAAAGATCGGATCATGGAACTCTATTTGAACTGCATCGAGTTTGGTCCCGGTGTTTTCGGAATTGAGGAAGCAGCCAAATATCATTTTGGGATCTCCGCGCGAAAGCTAAATATCGAGCAGGCCTGTAAATTGGCGGCGATTATTCCTTCACCACTGCGCTATAAAGTAACGGGGCCGTATGTAATCAGACGCGCCGGAAGGATTGCCCGGGCTATCGGGAAGTAGAAGCAATTTTAAGCGGTGAGACTTTTATCGAGGAGTTGCTTGAGTTGGACGAGGCGGAAGGGTTTAAGAAGGAGAGCGGAAGCGCTATACAGTTCCGCTGCTGCTCGAGCTTCATCGGCGTCATAGCCGGTAATCAGGACGACTGGAAGATTATTCCCATCCTGGCGGAGCTGTTTTAACAGTTCGAGACCATTCATCTCGGGCATATAGATATCGGTTAAGACAAGATCTATCGATTGCTGTTTAAGGACTTCAAGCGCAATTCGCCCGTTCACGGCGCCAATAGCGTCGAAACCGAGCGCTTCGAGCGCCTGAATCAGGACGACTCGAGCGATCTCTTCGTCTTCGACTACTAATATCTGTTTACGACCCATATCACTCGGTTGAAATTCGCTTGGCTACCCGTTGCAGCACGTTTAACGGGCAGTATCGGGTAGTTTATTTTTGGCGTATCTTGTAATTAAAGTATCGAAATATACAGTTAATCGCAAATATTTTCAAGGGAATCAAGCCAGATCAGAGAGCGCCTTCTCGATTCTCGCCTGCCGCTCCACCCAAACCTGCCACAGAACCTTGGCTGACGCCGACACCGGAATTGCAATCAACATCCCGATCACGCCAAACAAGGCGGCGAAAAGCAAAACCACAAATATCACTACTACCGGATGCAGTCCTACTTTATCCCCGACAATCCTCGGAGTGATCAGATTCCCTTCCAACGTCTGTGCAGTCACGAATACGACCAACGCTTTAAGAGCTGTTACAACCGGCGCAGGTTGAAATAGCGCAACGCACATGGTTACGATCAAAGCCGCGGTTGTGCCTACATAAGGAACTAGATTAAGGAAGCCAGCAGCGACTCCAAGTAGAATTGCGTAAGGTAATTTAACCCAGACCAATAATCCGAGACTAATCCAGATCGCCAGAAATAGTGTGACGAGCATTTGCCCCCGGACGAAAGCCGATAAGGCGAGATTCAGTCGTTCGTAAGCTTTCAGCGCGTCTGGTTTAAGGTCGTCCGGGAATTTGGAGTACACCCAACTCCTCAGTTTCCCATAGTCATTAAGGAAGTAGATCATCAGAATCGGGATCAATATCAGATTTGCGAGTCCCGCAAGCACGGAAAAGAAGCCCGCCAAAGCCTTGCCGCCCCAATCGGCGAATCCGGTGATCATGCTTTTCATTATACCGGGTAAACGAGGCTGTAACTCGGCCCAAATCTTCTCGGTTGGCACCTCGACGCTCGATAACCACGGCAGCGCAATCGTAAACATCCATTCTCGACCATCATCGATCATCTTCGGGATCGACATGACCAGAAGACTAACTTCTTCAATGACTTTCGGCATGACAATAATCGCAATAACTACAAAAACACTACCGAGACCAAGCACTAAAATCAATATTGCCACTAATCTGGGGATACCTCGCCGAACAGCCCAGGCAATTAACGGATCGAATGCATACGCCAAAACAAATGCGATTATGAACGGGATCAACAGCGCTGACAATCGAACCCAAAGCGAAATAACCGCCGTAACCAGCGCAAGAAACAGCAACGGTTTGATTGCTCGAATGCGTCTGGATGGATAGAGGAGCAATAGAATCCCCACCGACATCGAGAGTGGATTGAGGTATTCCCGGATCGCATCGATTAGAAATACCCAGAGTACCAAAGCCGCCGCAAGCAACGACCAGTGCGGCGCTATCCTCTTGTTCCTCCAGTCAATCTTCTGTCTGAGAGGAGGGACAGTCTCCTCTTTGATCTGCTCTAAATCTTCCAATCGCTCTCCAAACAACTCTCGCCGCTGTCGTTGCCTCGACTGTGACGGCGCCTATCCTTACATTCGGATTATTCTACCGTCATCGGCGGGGCGACGACGGTTGTGAAACGAATTCCGATACTTCCCTACCCCTTTACTACTCCCAACGGCTTCATGCGAGCGACAAGCTTCGATACACCGGCGCCAACTACTACATCGGTCACATCTTTAGCATCCTTGTAAGCTTGCGGAACCTCCTCGTGAATCGTTCCCTTCTCCTTTGCTCTCAAGAAGACGCCTTGAGCTGCAAGTTGTTTGACTATATCCTCTCCTCGAGTCGCATTGATAGCAGCGTGACGCGAAAGCAGCCTGCCAGCTCCATGGCAACTGCTGCTGAAGGTCAACTCCTCAGCCTTATTCGTTCCGGCGAGTACATAGGACGCGCGTCCCATATCCCCCGGTATTAGAATCGGCTGACCGACCGACCTGTAGGCGTCGGGAATCCTTGGATCGCCTGGTCCGAGCGCTCGAGTTGCGCCCTTGCGGTGGACGCAAAGCTGCCTTTTCTTCCCTTCTACTGTATGCGATTCAATCTGAGCAATGTTGTGGCAAACATCGTAAACAAGGTTCATATCGAGCGATTGCCACGGCTTTTTGTAAAAAGATGCAAACGTCTGGCGAACCAAACCGACCATCGTGAGACGATTAGCCCAAGCAAAGTTGGCGGCGCACCGCATCGCCTTTAAGTAGTTCTCGCCTTCCGTGGAGCGAATCGGCGCGCAGGCAAGTTGACGATCCGGTAAGTCGATCCCCTCCCTTCGCACCACGCCTTGCATGATCTTCAGTGTCTCTTCACAGATCTGGTGGCCCAAACCGCGCGAACCGCTGTGGATCATCACCAGGATCTGTCCTTTCCAAAGCCCGAACGCCTGAGCGGCCTGTTCATCATAAATATCGACAACCTTCTGAATTTCGATAAAATGGTTGCCAGATCCAAGAGTTCCAAGCTGCCGCTCCGCCCTCTGACGAGTTCTCGCAGACACCAGTGAAGGATCATTATCATCCAGCCGTCCGTGATCTTCCATTCGATCCAGATCGCTATGGTCGGCGTAGCCGGCTTTCACGACCCACTCGGCTCCTCGCGATAGTATTTCATCCTGATCACGCTGGCTGAGTTTTATCTTTCCTTCAGAACCAACACCGCAGGGAATATGATCGAACAGCGCATCGGTCAGTTTCGGGATCTGATTGAAAATCTCTTTGACTTGGAGGTTGCTTCGAATCAACGTGACACCGCAGTTGATGTCGTAACCGACTCCACCGGGTGATACGACTCCTTTGTCGAGATCAAACGCCGCCACACCGCCAATCGGAAATCCATAGCCCCAATGAATGTCAGGCATCGCAAAAGATGCGCGCACGATTCCCGGCAACGTCGCTACGCCCGCCACCTGCTGCGGAGTCTTGTCGGCGATGATTCGCGGGATCATCTCGTCAGACGCGAAGATCTCGCCCGGTACTCGCATCCCTTGAAGCGCGCTCTCGGCCAAACGCCAACGGAAAGGAGCGATTTTCTCGAGTGGAAATTCAGGCATGGAAAACCCTAAACATCAAACACGATACTAACTCGCCAAAGGTCGAAATGGGTTATCTTCAAATAATGATAAGTAACTGCTTTGATCTCCCTGCAAAGCCTCTCGCCGCCGCCATCCGGAAGACCGCTGATTATCGCTGAGACACGAGCGTTTGGAACCAGATTAACAGATACAATTTTTCTCGGCCCCCACTTTAGCGTTTGAGAGGCAAACAACAGCTCACTCAGTAATCCGACCAATAGCACTTCATTGTCAAAGCCATCAGCCTCGATCATAAAAGTTTCTAATTCTTCACCGGATACATTTGCAGCCTCACCGTTGGTCAAGAGATCGATCAATGCTGCGAGAGACTCTTGAAACAGACCTTCGAGTGAGTCAGCTTCGACGCCAATCGCGATATCGGCTTGATGTGCTACAGTTCGGTACATCTTGAAACTTTGAAAATATTGTACAATCCGTACTCACCTCATTACTACGAAAGCAGGAATCGTCATGGCGCGGTAGCACCGACCTCCGTGTCGGTATCATTCAGAGCAGAGTCCTATTCTGTCAACCGACACGGAGGTCGGTGCTACCATCACGTTATTTCCTCAGAAATAAGGAGAATCAGGCTACTTCACCTTCCCGCCGGGAGCTACTGCTTCGTCTGGTGAAATAATGAAATGGCGTTTCCCATCCGACGCCGCCAGTATCATCCCTTCAGAAACTTCACCGCGTAATTTGGCAGGCTTCAGGTTCGCGACGACAACAACGTTCCTGCCGATAATCTCCTCAGGAGAATAGCTTGCCGCTATCCCTGCGACAATCTGTCTGTCGTTTTCTCCAAGATCAACTTTCAGCGCTAACAGCTTATCCGAACCTTCGACCTTGCGAGCTTCCAACACTCTGCCTACTCGCAGATCCACCTTGGCAAAGTCTTCGATTGCGATTGTTCCACTCTCCGCCGTTGCCTGAGGGAGATGTGAGGAGGAGGTGTGGCTGATCCTTTCTTCCACAACCCTCGGGAAGAGCGGCGCGCCAGGCTGCGGATTCAACTTGCCGTCCGGATCGCGAATTGCCTTCAACAATTCAGTCATTTTCCCCGGCATTATTGGCGTCAGCAATTCCGCTACTTTCTCCAGCGCTTCGAGCGTGATCGCCATTGCAGCGGCAGTCTCGTCCGGCTTAATCGCTGCATTTTTCCACGGCTCCCAGTGCTCGACGTGACGATTCAATCCACGGACGACGGTCATGATCGCCTCGATTGCTCCCGGAAAGTGGTATTCCTCGACTTCTTTGTGAACGATTTCGGGCAGTGTTCTGATCAATTCAACCAACGCCTGATTCATAAACGGTGAGACAAAATCATGGCGCGGATAAAGATCCCAGACATGCTGCGGCAGAGCTTTCGTCGCCCAATTATTCTGCTTCCAGACCTTGGTCACCCGGCTGAAGAGATTCCCCAGATCATTGGCGAGGTCGCTATTGTAACGCTTGACAAACGCCTCTTCCGAGAAGTTGGCGTCCTGCCCCGGCGTCATCTCACGCATCAGAACATAGCGGAAAGCGTCAGCGCCATATTTACCGGCCAGATCGAGCGGTTTGACGACATTCCCGATCGACTTCGACATTTTGGCGTCGCCAATCATCCACCAACCATGGGCGAAGATCGTTTTTGGGGGCTCGAATCCGGCGGCATGAAGCATGATCGGCCAATAGACCGCATGGGTGGTGACAATATCCTTGCCAATCAGATGGACGTCGGCCGGCCAATCTTCGGAATGCATTCCTTCGGCAGAATGTATTATGGTGGCGGAGAGATAGTTAAGTAGCGCGTCGAACCAAACGTAGGTTACGTACTCAGGATCGAATGGTAGCGGAATTCCCCAGGTAAGACGAGACTTCGGACGGCTGATGCAGAGATCACCGAGCGGCTGCTTCAGAAAGCCGAGTACTTCATTGCGTCGCGATTCAGGTTTGATAAAGTCCGGGTGACTGTTGATGTGGTCTATCAACCAGCCTTGGTAGTTGCTCATCCGAAAGAAATAGTTCTTCTCGGTGAGATGTTCGACCGCACGACCGCAAGACGGACAGTTACCATCAACCAGATCCTTCTCCGTCCAGAAGCGTTCGTCGGGCGTGCAGTACCAGCCGGAGTAATCCGCCGAGTAGATCTCTCCTTTTTCGTTCAAACTACTCAGAATGCGAGCGACAAATTCTTTATGAGCCGGGTTTGTCGTGCGGAAAAAGACATCCGGTTTGATTGCGAGCTGTTCCCAAACCGCTTGAAAGCGATCCGACATGCGGTCGCAATGTTCTTGAGGCGTCACACCGGCTTTGGCGGCAGCTTCGACGATCTTCTGTCCATGCTCATCAATACCGGTCAGAAAACGGACGTCACGACCAAAGAGCCGAAGGTAGCGACAGAGCACATCTCCCAGAATAGTTTCGTAAGCGTGGCCTAAATGCGGTTCATCATTGACGTAATGCAGCGCGGTGGTTATATAGAACTTTGATACCATTTATCTACTTTAATTTTTAATCGCTTAGATGCTCGATGTGACCTTCCCCCTCCACTGTAATGGCAAAGCCATCGCCTTCCACGTCTCCGAAGGAATAATTATCCGATTCGAAAGCGAGACAGCACTTGAGGCGTCCGCAGGCTCCTGAGAGCTTGGTTGGATTTAAAATCAACTTCTGACTCTTCGCCATTATGGTCGTGATTGGCTGGAATGAGTCCATGAAGCTTACACAGCAAAGTCGGCGACCGCAGACGCCGAAGCCATCGCCGCGCTTTACTTCGTCGCGAGCGCCTATCTGCCTCAACTCGATGCGCGTTCTGAAGGAAGATGCAAGGTCGCGCACCAGCTCTCGGAAGTCTATTCGACCATCCGCCGTGAAAAAGAAGGTGAGTTTCAGCTCGTCGAAGCGGTACTCCGCGTCCACCAGTGACATCTGAAGCCGATGCGTAGCGACTTTGCCCTTGCAGATATTAAGCGCTTCGGTTTCCCATTTTCTTAAACGCTCAATACGAGCGAGATCTGTTGAGGTCGCTTTCCGAATAACGCTGAGTTCGGGCGTCTGGCAGCCACAGGGAGGTTTATCGTTCAGCGCGCGAACCGTCCCTGCGTCTTCTCCTCGATCCGCCTCAATAATCATTATGTCGCCAACAGCGGCGTCAATCAACGGAGTATTTAAAAAGTAGCTTCTCCGGTGTCCCTTAAACTCTAACAGGAAATAAGCTGGAGGCGCAACTACAGGATCAATATTATCTTCAGGTGAAGCGAGCAGTTCGATCGTCAAGATAGCACTCTATGAACTCTGATTGCGAGTGAAGTAAGCGCCATGACCGGCATGGCGTTCGATTGCAGCGCGAGCTTGGATTCCTCAAGCTCGTACAAGGTCTTTTCCAATTGTGAGATCGTGTATCGGGCGGCGATCCGTTCGGCCGCCTGACGCCCTCCGGGCATCTGGAGTTTATCGCCGCTCGTTTCGCCATACGCCTTTATCGTCATAGCGTCGCGAACCCAAAGACCCACAAAATCAATCTTCTCTTCGAGATCGGCTCGATTATAGTCTTCCCCCGTCCAGCGTTCGATCCACTCGTTGGTTTTGTGGACGTTACCGACAACCGCAGCGCGGAGGAACTCGAGACATTCCTGTGTAAGCTCTTCGGTCTTTTCGCCGGTTAATTGCAGCGCTCGAGTCAAGCTGCCATTCGCGAGAGGAGCGATTGATGCTGCTTTCTCAGACGAAACTCCTCGAGAAAAAAGTCCGGCTGTGACTTGTGCGACACTTAAAGGGGCAAAGTGTATTTGCTGGCAGCGCGAAACAATGGTCGGCAATAACTCCCTCGTGCTCTCCGCTATCAGAATAAGCAAACATTGCTCCGGCGGCTCCTCAAGGAGTTTTAGCAAAGCGTTCGATGTGGCGTCATTCATCCGTTCAGCGGGAAAGATAATCACCACTCTCACGCCCCGGGCGTCTGGAGAAAGCGAAAGGACATTAAGGAGTTCGCGTACCTGTTCTTTTCGTATTATCCCACTTCCAGGAAACTTAATCTCGACGTATGGCTCTTTTTCAAGCATTGCAACAATTTCATTATACGCAGCTTCAGTAGCTTCAATTTTCTCTTTTGAAGCTTCTCCTCTCTCGCGCGGCTCATCACTTTTACTTCTTTCCGGGACAGATAACGGAAAGATCAGCTTCAGATTTGGATGCCGAATCTTCGCAATCTGGCGCATCTGAATGCATGAACGACACTCGCAATGACCTAAGGCGCCAGGTTCCGGTCCTTGTTCGCAACTAAGCACTCGCGCCAGTTCAAGGGCGAATGGAAGCTTGCCGGAGCCTTCCGGGCCGATGAAAAGGTAGGCATGCGCCAGACGACCGGTTCGAATTGCCCTGAGCAAGAGCTGCTTCGAGTGCTCCTGCCCGACGATGGATGGAAATGTATTTGAAATATCAAGCATTTAATTTAAATTATTGCGTTTAACATTACTTCAGTAGGATAGGCGTCCCCGCCTGTCCACACTTCACGCGTTCAATTATAACCAGGGTAGTGTACTGTCTTCTTGGTGCATCTTTCCGCCTTTGAGTTGTCTGCAAAGAGTGGTTTCGTTAAGGACGCAAGCTGTCAACCCTCCGCAGTTGACAGTGTAAAATATTATTTGTCAATTATATATTCCTGTCAACCGCGGAGGGTTGACAGCTTACGTCCTTGATGCAAATGACATTCGCAGACGGACGCCTTCGCGGAAGTCAAGATCCGACTGCAATTGTAATCTGTCCCCGTAATAAAGGACAGGCAGGGACGCCTATCCTACTGAAACTCCTATTTCCCCAGCCATTTGAGCGGATCCTGTTTTTCGCGCTTTGACCAGATCTCAAAATGGAATCCTGACGATCCTGCCGTGTCGCCCACTGAGCCGAGAATCTGGCCGGGTCGAACAACCTCGCCCTCCTTCACGCTGATCTGCTCTAACCTCGCATACACTGTGTAATAACCGTCGCCATGCGAAACAATAATGGTACTGCCAAATCCCCGCAGCCAAGTGATCCGGG